>Ga0182024_10000063_pt1 | contig 198424 bp, 168 predicted proteins | sample P32metaG_FD_120480 | JGI IMG/M metagenome (GOLD analysis project Ga0182024, IMG submission 120480) | Permafrost microbial communities from Stordalen Mire, Sweden - P3-2 metaG (Illumina Assembly) | ecosystem: Environmental > Terrestrial > Soil > Wetlands > Permafrost | place: Sweden: Stordalen...
AACTTTGGCGGTCAACCTGGTGTTGGCCTCGACAAAAATGTCTTGTGGCGGGCGATCACCAATCCGGCCATTCAAAACATCGCCTACATTGGCGTGATCTTCTGGGAGTCCCTCGCCTCGATCATCCTGCTCTGGGCGGTTTATCTGTGGCTGGCGGCGCGAAGGACACGTACGTTCGACCATGCCAGGCGAATGTCCACCATTGGCCTGCTGATGATCATCATCCTGTTCATGGGCGGCTTCCTGACCGTCGGCGGCGAGTGGTTCGAGATGTGGCGATCGGTCGCATGGAACGGCAACGAGCCCGCCTTCCGGAACTCGGTGCTCGCCCTGTTCGGCGTCCTGCTCTGTCACATCCCGTCGCAGGAGTAGCTGTCCCTGTTCAAGACTTGCCCTTTTTGAAACGGCGCTTCTTGCCACTTGGCTGAATAACGCGCAAACCGCTGAAGTGGACCGACGCGGTCAAGAAGTCCGCGTGTGGGAAGTTACCGCTCCATCCAGTATTGCCATCGATTCTGTCTGGATGACGGCGTAACCGGAAACAATCATTCAGGCGAGTAATTCCTTAGCTCCTAGCGGCGATGCCACGAGGAGCTCCGTCCTAGACGGGCGGCGCGGAGGTTTCCTCCGCGCCGATAGCGTTGAGAATACGAGTAGCGGTTTGCTGGATGTGCTGCAAGCTCTCCGACACCAGCTTGGCGTCACCCTCGTAAAGTTGGATGTAATCCTGAGCCGCTGAGCCGGTCTCCAATCCAATCACTTGGCAGACGACGTTCCCGCTCAGACGAGACTACGAGCGGACAGCAACCCGTCGCGTGCCGTCAATCGGCGATCCGCGCGACGTCGATCGGCCCGACCGATGCCAAGGAGCGCAGTCCCTGCACCTGGTGCTCGCGCCGGACGACTGCTTCGAGCGCGCGCGTGACCGCATCCGTCTCGGTGCGTGCGCCGAGCGCCTGGCGGGCGCGGTCCAGCAGGTCTTGATCGAGCCGGAGGGTCTTCTTGCGACCGCCGGGACTGCCGTACTGCAGTGCGACGCCGGCCGCGGTTCCGACTTTGGGCGTGGGTTTACGGCCCGTAACCATTCCAGTCTCCGCCAAAATGAAGTCGAGCCGTACGATACGTACAGTATTGCCATATCATACGGCTACTGCCAGTGGGCCGCAGCGAAGCGCTGAGGGATGCGGGCCTGGGCGGCCGCACGCGGAGGCCCGGCCGCCCGACGATTTTCCCGGGCGATTACGTTGATTGCCGTCGGCCTGAGGCGCGGCGCGCGTGGCGACGCCGCCCGAGAGGTCTTGGCCACTCCGCCTTATGACATCGACGACAGACACGGCACGAGACGAGTGGCTGTGGGGCTGGGACCCGACTCCAGGCATCGTCTCGATCCACGCCACCCTGGACGGCAGAGCGGTGGTGTGGCGCCGCATCGCGGCCACGGACACGTTGGTGCGCGAGGCCGCGCGCTTTCGACCCTGGCTCCTCGTCGCCCACCTCAACGACCTCGGGCACCTCGGGGCTCAACTGGTCCGCGATGACGACCCGAGCACGCATGCCGGCTCGAGTATCCGCCACCGTGAGCTGGAGGGCCCGGGTGCGCTACGCTATCTCGTCAGCGCCGACGATGGTCGCGCCACGGTCGCCGCGGTTCTCCGGGGCGCGTCGGAGCGGCTGGGCACGCACGTACACGACCTCAGGGGGCTGCAGCAGTTGGAGCCTGGTTCCGTGCTCTCGCTGCCTCCGGAGGAGCAATACCTCGTCGCCACCGGGCGCACCTACTTCCAGGACCTTCCGTTCGATCAACTGCATCGCCTCCAGTTCGACTTGGAAACGACAGGCCTCAACGCGCGGCGCGATCGGATCTTCATGATTGCCATCCGCTATCACACCGGTGACACGGAGGTGCTCGAGGCACGCGACGACGGTGACGCGGCGGAAGCGGATCTCATCCGCCGGCTCATGGCACGCGTGCGCGCCGCCGATCCCGACGTGATCGAAAACCACAACCTGCATGGCTTCGACCTTCCCTTCCTCGATCGACGCGCTCGCATACTCGGCGTCCCGCTGTCCTTGGGCCGGGTTGGCGGGCCCGGGCTCAAGATGCGCGGCGCCCGCCACGGCGTCTCGGTGAGCACGTTCCCCGATGCGACTGACCGCGGGCGCCACCCCCGCCGCGTCCGATTCGTTGCCCCGGGCCGAGAGTTGATCGACACACTCGACGCGGTCCGTCGCTACGACTTCTCGACCCGCGAGCTACCCGGACACGGCCTCAAGGCGGTCGCACGGCATCTCGGCATTGCCCGTGCTGACCGCGAGTACATACCAGGCAGCGAGATCTATACGACGTATCGTTCCGATCCGGAGCGCGTCCGCCGATACGCGACGGACGACGTCGAGGAGGTCGCCGCGCTGTCCCGCATGCTCGGCGGCGCGGCGTACGCGCTGGCCCGGATGGCCCCACGTCGGTATGAGCGCCTCGCCGACGCCGGCGCGGCGACCGGCGTGATCGACCCGCTGCTCGTGCGTGCGTACCTCCGCGCCGGCGCAGCGCTGCCGGTCCACGAATCGAGCGACGGGACACCGCACAGCGGCGCGGCACTCCATCTCTTTGCATCGGGCGTCGCGCACCGCGTGGTGAAGGCGGATGTCGCGAGCCTGTACCCCTCCTTGATGCGGGCGTACCGCATCGGCCCATCACGCGATCGACTGGGAGCGCTGCTGGCGCTCGTCGATCGTTTGGTGGAGCGTCGCCTGGAGTCGAAGACGAGAGCGCGCGCGGCCGCGCCAGGCTCAGCGGACCGACACACCGACGAGGCCACGTCGGCCGCGCTCAAGCTCGTGGTGAATTCGGCGTATGGCTACCTCGCCGCCGGCGGGCTCACCCGCTTCGCCGACGTGCATGCCGCGAACGAGGTGACACGCCGCGGTCGCGAGGTGCTCGAGCTCATGTGCCGAGCACTCGCTGCACGGGGCGTCACGCTGATCGAGGCCGATACCGACGGCGTGTACTTCGCGGTGCCGGAAACGTGGACCGAGGCGGACGAGCGGCACGTCGTGGCCGACGTCGCCACGTTGCTGCCACCGTTGGTCCAGCTCGAGTTCGAGGGGCGCTACGCAGCCATGTTGTCGCATGAGCCGAAGAACTACGCGCTCCTTGGCTATGACGGCACACTGCTCTTGCGGGGCGTCGCCTTTCGGTCCAGTCGCGCCGAACCATTCGGCGAGACCTTTCTTCGGCGCGCCATCAGGCGTGCGATGACCGGGGATGTGGTGGGCGTCCGCGAGAGCTACGTGGTGACCATCGGTGCCCTTCGCGCTCGCGCCCTCCCGACCTACGACGTCTCGTCGCTGGTCCGTCTCACCAAGTCACCGGACGCGTACCGTTCGACCCGCGTCAATCGCCGGGAGCTTCCCTACGAAGCGCTGCTAGGCGCGGGACACGAGACGTGGGAGATCGGCGATCGGGTGCGCGTCTACCGTAAGGGAAACGGCGAAGGCGGACTGGCGGGAGGCGTCGTCGCGTCGGCTGACGACACGGTGACAACGGCGGACCCGCACGACTATGACGCCGACTATTACGTCCGGCTGTTGCGGACGACGTACGCCGAGCGGCTGGCGCGCGCGTTCCGGCCGGACGACTTCGCGACGGTGTTCGCGGACGCCGATCAGTATCCGCTGTTCGCGCCGTCGCTGGAATCGATCCGCACGGTGCTGACGCCGATACAGCCGACACGATAACCCGCACGCCGCAGGGAATTGCCGCGGTTCGCCCGTGACGGTGATTTGCGTCCGGCAGGCGCGCGGGCGACATTGGTTTGGACGACGTACGTCGCGACAGTGCCGGACATCCAGCCAGCAATATCCGATCAATCATGCATCCGAAGGCACTCTCGCCGTGACGAGCGTTCATTCGCACGAGAATGCCGCGGACTACGTGGCCGCGCGAAGCCGGCTGGCAAGTGTTCCGTCCATTGCCCTGCTCGACGGCCCAACGCCGGTGCAAGAAATGCCCCGGCTACGGGCTGCACTCGGCGGCGGCCCTCGCCTCATCGTCAAGCGCGACGACGCGATCGCCTTTGGCTTCGGGGGTAACAAAGTCCGCAAGTTGGCGTTGGCGGGCGCCGAAGCCGTCGCGACCGGCGCCGACACGCTCGTCACCGTTGGCGGCATACAATCGAACCACGCGCGCGCGACCGCGGCGACGGCGGCCCGGCTCGGAATGCGCTGCCTCATTCTCGCCAACGGTCGGCGGCCCGAGCGGCTGACGGGCAACGCGCTGCTGAACGATCTGCTCGGGGCGGAGATCGAGTATATCGCGTCCCGCGACGAGCGCGGGCCGGCGATGCGCGCCGCCACGGAGCGACTGCGCCGCGCCGGGCGCTCACCGTTCGAGATTCCCCTCGGTGCATCGACGCCACTAGGCGCCATTGGGTTCGCGCGGGCCGTTGGCGAGTTGATCGCCCAGGGCCAGACACCGGATGTGATCGTCCACGCGTCGTCGTCCGGCGGCACCCAGGCTGGCCTCGTGGCCGGCTGTACCCTGCATGGCCTCCCGACACGCGTCATTGGCGTGAGCGCCGATGACCCGGCCTCGTCGATCCAGGCGACGATCCAGCGCATCGTCGCCGGTGTCGGCACGATGCTCGGTCTCGATGGCGCCGCATTCGCGGCTGCTCGGCCGATCATCATCGACGACGGGTGCATCGGGGAGGGGTACGGCATCCCGACTCCGGCGTCGATCGAAGCCCAGCGTCTCGCCGCCCACACGGAAGCGCTCTTCGTCGATCACACCTATACCGCCAAAGCACTCGGCGCCATCATCACCTTGGTGCGCGCCGGTCGATTCCAGGACACGGAGACGGTGCTGTTCTGGCACACCGGCGGCCAGGCCGGACTCTTCGCATAGCGACCGTGCCCCGCACGACCCGCGTGCCGCTGCCACGCCGCCTGACCCTCCTCGGCGCGATCGCCGTCGTAGTCGGGTCGATGATCGGGTCGGGGATCTTTCGATCACCGGCCGCGATCGCGCGCCGGCTGCCCACACCCGGCGCGCTGATGAGCGTCTGGGTCGTCGGCGGCCTGCTCGCGCTTTGCGGAGCGCTCACGTTGGCGGAGATCACGACGGCGTTGCCGCGCACGGGCGGCATCTATGTCATCGTGCGCGAAGGCTGGGGCCGGCTCCCGGCGTTTCTGTTCGGCTGGGCCGAGGTCGTCATTATCCGTGCGGCTGCCCTCGGCGCCGTGGCGACGACGTTCGCGGAATACGCGCTCCGCATGATGGGCTACGATCCGCGGGTCGCGCCCTACAACACGACGGTCCATTACGTCGCGGCCGTCGCGATCGTCGTCCTCGCTGCCCTCAACATTCGCGGCGTTCGCTCCAGCGCCCTCCTGCTCGAAGTCGCCACGGTCATCAAGGTCGGCGCACTACTGCTGATCGCCCTCGCCGCCGCATGGCTCGCCCCCGCACTGATGCACACGCAGCAGTTGTCGGCGCCAGGCGCCACGCTCGTCACGCCCAGCGGATTCGGCATCGCTCTCGTCGCGGTGCTCTGGGCGTACGACGGATGGGCGGACCTCAGTTTCGTGGCCGGCGAGGTCACGACACCAGACCGCACGCTCCCACGCGCGCTCATCGGAGGGACGCTCGCGGTCCTGGGGATCTATTGCGCCGCCAACCTCGCGTACCTGATGGTCCTGCCCATCAGCACGATCACGACATCCTCGCTCGTCGCCGCGGACGTCGCGGACAAGCTCGTCGGTCATTGGGGCGTGGCCGTCGTCGGCGCGGTGGTCGTCGTCGCCACCGTCAGCACGCTCAACGGCTCGCTCCTCACCTGCCCGCGCATCTTCTTCGCCATGGCGGATGATGGGCTCCTCTTTCGCCCGGTGGCCGCCGTGCACCCACGCTACCAGACGCCCTATGTGGCGATCGCCCTCGCCGCCATTCTCGGCGTCGTCTTCGTCCTCGCACGCACCTTCGAGCAGCTCGCCGACACGTTCATTCTGGCGATCGTGCCCTTCTACGCGCTCTCCGTCGCGGCCGTATTCCCACTTCGCCGCCAGGCCTCATACCGTCCGTCGTTCCGCCTGCCGGGCTATCCGGTCGTCCCGACGCTCTTCATCGTCGCGACGATCGGCGTGTTGGGAAGCGCGCTCGTCGATCCGACGAGCCGCTGGCCGACCCTCGCCGTGATCGGTGTCATCCTTGCAGGCATCCCGGTGTTCTACTTCGTGCGCCCGGCCGCCGATCGGACTGCCGCAAGCGAGGCGCAGGAATGAGCCTTCACGTCGCGTGACGGTGGCGTCGGTCGCGGGTGGCGTGCGCCACCGCATCGCTCGCCTGTGGCAGGTCCCGACGCTCGGTACGGTGTGCCTCGTCGCCACGTTGGACGGCGGCCGCGTCGCATCGCCCGCTGCGGCCTGCACCACCAGCGTCAACTACTGCGCCGAGCTCATACCCACGCCCGAGTTCTACGACGCGACAGCCGTCATGGAGCTGGCCCCCGTCACGTCGCCGTTCGATGTGGCCGTGACCCGCGACGGACAACCTCGGTATCGGATCGCCGTCTCGATCGCGGGTCTCGCCGCACACTCAAGAGAATCCGCCCCACCGACATACGTCGCCTGGATGATGACGCTGGATCTGGATAGCGTCGTCAAGCTCGGCGCCGCGCACAGTGGCCGCACCGCACTCGGCGAAACCACCCGCGACCGCTTTCGGATTCTGATCAGTGCCGAGCCGTCGGCCCACACCACCACCCGCAGCGGCCGTCTCGTGTTCCGCGGCACCTCCCCCAGCACGCGGCTCGTCGCACACCGCGACGTCATATCGCCGCAGAGCGCCACCGCGATGATGCCAACAACGCCGGGCATGACGATGCCCGACATGCAACCGGATGTCGCGCCCTTCCTGCCCGCTGAGCCGAGAGGCGGGCCGCTGCCGGCGCCCACACGGCCCCGTGAGATCGCCCGGTTGCATTCTGGCGACACGCTGACGCTCACGGCCCTGCGCGTACGACGCACCGTCGGCGGCCGCACCTTCATCGCCTACGCGTACAACGGACAAATCCCCGGCCCGCTGATCGACATCGCGCAGGGTGCGCACATCGTCGTCCTGTTCCATAACGCGATGGACGTTCCCTCCGCGGTTCACTGGCACGGCATCCGCCTCGACAGCGCATCCGACGGCGCCGTCGGTATCTCACAGGCCGCCGTTTCCCCGGGCGGCACCTTCACCTACCACGTCCGATTCCCCGACGCCGGCCTTTTCTGGTATCACTCCCACGAGCGCGAGGACTTCCAGCAACCTCTCGGACTCTACGGCAACATCATCGTGCGGCCTCGCGCCCGGCGACCACCTCACATCAACAGCGAGCAGATCCTGGCGGTGGGTGACATGCTGCTCACCGACAGCGGACCCGTCCCATTCGGCGCCTCAGCGCCGACCCACGTCCTGATGGGTCGATTCGGCAACGTCATGCTGGTGAACGGCGAGACCGGATATCAGTCCACGGTTTCACGGGGCGCGGTCGTCCGATACGAGCTCACCAATGTCTCGAACGCCCGCGTGCTCAACCTGTCCTTCGGCGACCTCCCCATGAAGGTGGTGGCCGCCGGGGCGGGGCGGTTTGCGCGCGAGGTATGGGCGCACAGCATCGTGATCGCGCCTGCTGAACGCTATGTGGTGGACGTGCGGTTTCCCGACGTCGGCACGGTGGCGTTGACGAACCGCGTCCAGGCTCTCGATCATCTGACCGGCACGATCTATCCCGAGATCGATTCGGTCGCCGTCGTGCACATCGTACCCGCCCGGGCGTCGCCGGATTACGCCGCGGATTTCGGCGTGCTGCGACGGGACCTCGGCGCCAGCACCGACATCGCGCGATACCGCCGCGAGTTCCGCCGACCGGTCGACCGGATTCTGACGCTCCACATGCGCGTCGACCACCTGCCGTCGAGTATGAGCACCATGCTCGCGGGGCCTTCGGTGCCTGTGGAGTGGAACGACGGTATGGGAGCGATGAACGGGATGACCACGGCGAACGACATCGCCTGGGTCCTCCGCGATTCGGCCACGGGCAAGGAAAACATGGACATCGCCTGGCAGTTCAGACAGGGCGATGTCGTTAAAGTTCGCATCTACAATGATCCGACCGGCCCGCACCCAATGGACCACCCGCTTCACCTGCACGGGCAACGACTGCTCGTCCTGTCGCGGAACGGCGTGCCAAACCCGTACCTCGCCTGGATCGACACGGCCCTGATCCCCGCCGGGCAGGTCGTCGATGTCTTGCTCGATTTGTCAAACCCCGGACGGTGGATGCTCCACTGTCATATCGCGGAGCATAGGGGCGCCCAGATGATGATGATGCTCACCGTCACACCCAGGAGATCTCGTGAGAGTCGTGCCGGGTCCTAGTTACCGAATCATGCGCACCATCGCCGTCACGTGCGCCATCACGTGCGCCATCGCGGGCGTATGGGGGACGACCGATGCTCGCGCCCAGGCCTCCACCCCGGCCCCTCACGCGCGTTCGCCATTCGTGTCGATCGACACCGAGGTGGTGGCGCTCGAGCACGTCGCGGTCATCGACGGGACCGGCACCGCCGTCCGCGCCGATCAAACCATTGTCGTCGAGCACGGCAAGATACGCGCAGTGGGTCCGAGCGGAACGGTCACGGTCCCGCCCGGCGCGCGCGTGCTCGACCTGCCAGGACATACGGTGATCCCGGGCATTATCGGGCTGCACGACCACATGTACTACGGCTCGGCGGTCGCGGGCACCCGCTCGATGCTCACCAGCTATCCGCGTCTCTTCCTGGCCGCCGGTGTGACGACGATTCGCACGACTGGCAGCCTCGATCCCTACCAGGAGATCAATCTCCGGGCCGCGATCGATCGCGGGACCGTCGTGGGGCCGGACATCATCGTCACCGGGCCGTACCTCCAGGGCCGGAACAGCAGCGTGAGCTGGATGCATGAAATGAATAGTCCGGAGGACGCCCGACGCCTCGTCCGCTACTGGTCCGAGGAGGGCGTGACGTGGTTCAAAGCGTACACGCAGATCACCCGCGACGAGCTCCGCGCGGCGATCGACGAAGCGCACAAGCACGGCATGAAGGTGACCGCGCACCTCTGCTCGGTGGGCTTCCGGGAAGCCGTCGACGCTGGAATCGATGGCCTCGAGCACGGGCTGTTGACCGATACCGAGTTCTGGCCCGGCAAACAACCCGACGTGTGCCCGGTCGCGACCGACTCCGCGCAGTACGACGCGCTGGATATCGACGGGCCCGACGTGCGGCGCACGATCGACGACATGGTCTCACATCATGTGGCCCTGACATCGACGCTGGCGGTGTTCGAGTTGTACTCGCCCAGCCGGATCCCACTCGACCCCAGACTCTACGAGGCGCTCGCTCCCGGCGCGGCGACAGTCGTCCGTGCCTGGTACGATACCGCCCGACACAAGAATGATGCCGCCGAGCGCATCGCGTTCAGCAAGGCCATGGCATTCGAGCGTGCATTCGTGAAGGCGGGCGGCCTGCTCGGCGCGGGCTCGGACCCCTGCTGTCTGACCGAAATCGCGGGATACGGTGATCAGCGCAATTTCGAGCTGTTGGTCGAAGCCGGCTTCACGCCCGAGCAGGCCGTGCAGATCATGACATCGAACGGCGCGAAAATACTCGGGATCAGCGACCGCGTCGGCACGATCGCAGCTGGGAAGCAGGCCGACCTCGTCGTCCTGGACGGCGATCTCGTGAGTCGCCCCGCGACGATCCGCAATGTGACGACGGTTTTCCGGCGTGGCATCGGGTACGATGTCGCCGCGCTGACGGCGTCCGTCCGCGGCATGGTGGGGCTCAAGTGACGCGCTTATGCCGACGGATTGCGACGGCCTCAAGCGACCTCCTGCTGTCCAGCGCGTAGTGGTCGCCAGCGCACTGGACGCGCCTATCCACGCACGTTAAGGCCGACGCTGCACACCGGCAGACACTTACAGAGGGGCTGGGTACCGCGACGGGTCCCAGCCGCTCATACCATGCCGCCCCAGGCTGCGGAGGAGCGGGCAGCCGGACTCGAACCGGCAGCGTACATCCTGGGAATGCGAAGAAGGCACTGGAGTCGAGTTGTCTCGATCCCGTCGAATTCGCAGTGCTACCGCTTGGCGTGATACATAACCTCGGATACTCTGTTGATATACCCGATGATTTGTATCATATTGCCCACCCATGACGCTCCAGACGAAATCGACCCAGCGCAAACGCGCCCTGCAACTGCTCTCCAAGCAGGGCATGGCGCGCCTATCGGAGCTTATTCGGGCCGGCGCCACGGCAGCTACTGTCTCGCGCCTCACCGCCGACGGTTCGATCCTTCGGCTAAGCCGTGGTCTCTACCAACTCCCTGAGGCTCTCACCGACACCAATCATTCGCTCGCCGAGGCAGCGAAGCTCGTTCCACGTGGCGTGGTGTGCCTCGTCTCGGCCCTAGCCTTTCACGAACTCACCGACCGAATTCCTAGCACGGTATGGATGGCGATTGGCTCCAAGGACTGGCGGCCGCGTGTCACGCAGCCGCCAATACACTTCGTGCGCTTCTCCCCACACGCACTGCAGCGCGGAGTCGAACGCCCTGTCATCGAAGGCGTCACCGTCACCATCACGGACCCGGCTCATACAATCATCGATCTCTTTCGGTATCGACACACCGTTGGCCAGAGCACCGCAATCGGGGGGCTCAAGGAGATTCTTCGCCAGCGACGCGCCACACCCGCCGACATCGCCCGACTCGCTCTGCAGGCAAGAGTCTGGAGCATCGTAGAACCGTACCTCGACGCGCTGACTGCCGGTGGCTAAACCCATACGGAACATGGGCGCGTCCGTTCGCGCCCGGCTACTGACGATTGCCAGGGAACGCAATCAACTCTTCCATTTCGTCCTCACGCGATTTGTGCTGGAGCGGCTGCTTTACCGTCTCACGCTCACGTCGTATCGTGATCGCTTTGCCTTGAAGGGCGCCATGCTGACGGCGACGTGGTTCGCCGATCCGCATCGGCCAACGCGCGAGATCGACCTCCTGGGCTTCGGAGATTCCGACGGTGGCGCCATGATCACTGTCTTTCGCGAGGTATGCGCCGTTGCCGAGAACGATGGTGTCATCTTTGACACGAACGCGCTCCGCGTCGAACTCGTCCGTGATGATCTGGAATACGGCGGCCTACGGCTTCGAACGGAGGCACAAGTCGACGGCGCACGGGTTCCCGTCACGATTGACATCGGCTTCGGCGATGCGACCGAGCCCGGTCTCGAGGAATTCGAGCTGCCGGTGCTGCTCGACTTCGCCGCCCCGCGACTCCGGTCATACGCCCGCGAAACTGTCATCGCCGAGAAATTTGAAGCAATCGTAAAGCTCGGCCGAGCGAACACCCGCCTGAAGGACTTCTATGACATATGGGTAATGTCGCGGTCATACGAGTTCGACGACGATCGTCTCGCAAGAGCGCTCCTGGCCACGTTCTCGCGGCGCCGCACACTGCTACCGGCGGAGCCGCCTGATGGACTTACCGCAGCATTCGCGAACGACCCAGCGAAACGCCGGCAATGGACCGCATTTCTCGCGGACGTGAGCGTGCAGCCAGGCGATCTCAAAACAGTGATCGGCGATCTGGCTACATTCCTAATACCGCACGCGACGCGCGCCGCTGCGTCGGCGCAGGCCGACAGCGCAACGTGATCGCATTACACCCAGGATCACGACGAGACCTGACGACCGGCGGAAATTCGCGCGCCGCATTGCCGACACGATCACGAATCGGTCCGACGCGGCCGGTCTAGTTATTGGCCTCTACGGCGCGTGACCGCTCGACACTAACCGTGACCACACCCCCGTGACCGGAATGGTGGCCAACAAACAAACGCCGACCGCACGTTGGCGATCGGCGTCCAGACCTCATTCCAGAGCAACGAGTTGTCGAGCGATCACGAGAGCGGGCGACCGGACTCGAACCGGCGACGTCCAGCTTGGGAAGCTGGCATTCTACCAACTGAATTACGCCCGCGTACGGTCGTAACTTATCGTCCGACCCCAGGGCGACAAGTGCGCGGCGCCGGTGCCGGCGTCCGCGCACGTGCGCCGGCCGACGCGGGCGATCAATCACCCCGTCGGGGGCGCCGCCTGCGATTGTGCGGGCGATACGACGCCAAACGGCGACGTGGTCCCGTAGGGCCGCGACAGCTGCACCGGCGGCGCGTTGGGCTGGATCTCATGGGGCGGCTCGGCGCCAAACGGTATGGGACCGATCACGCGCCAGTTCGCTGGGCGCGCCGGTGCGTCCGGTGATGGCCCGTGATACCGCATGCGCGGCGGTGGCGTGCTGTCGGGCGGCGCGGCGGTGGACGCATCGATCGAGACGTCGCCTCCGGCCTCACTGACGACCACCGGCCCAGCCGCGAGTGCGGACGCGATCGCCTGCTGCGCGACCTCGATCGAGCGACGCGCTCCGACGATCACCGCGTGGTATCCGCCCGCGGCGTAGTCGGCCGACGCCAGCCGGTAAGCGACCGCCGCCTCACGAGCAAGCAGCACGGCCCGGTGCGCGTTCGCCGGATCGGTCGCTGCGGCCGGCGCCTGGCGAGCCATGGCGACGTACGCCTCCGCACGGTCGAGGCTCTGTCGAGCACGGCTCTGCACGACGTGGTCGGGAATGGTGACCGTTGCGGGGGCAGCGACCGCCGTCGAAGGCTGCGGCGATTGCGCCGCACCGAGAGCCGGTGTTGCCCACACCGCGACTACCGAAGCCAGAGCAAGCAGGCGCACAGGACCCCCAATAGGATATGCCAGTCACCCATGCAGGAAGTTGGCCAGGCGGGCCCGGCAGTGCCGACCGTCAACGGATCGACGACGAGGACCCAGCCGTGTTTCTAAATATTATGGCTGAGGTTGCCCAATTGCCAACTCTGCCGAGGGTCCCATCCGGCGCCAAGCAGACAGCGCGGGCGCCCGCTGCCTCTGACTCGGCGTGCCGAGCACCACCATGGCCAGCCCCAAACACGCATTCGTGGAGCGTCACGAGCTCAGGCAGGCGCTTCGTGGATCCAGGCAACAGCGTGGTCAGCACGGCCGGCCGGGCGCTCCAGCCCATACGGATCAGCCCCGGGTCCACGGTTCCGGAGTCCGACGCCAGGCTGACCAGGGCCGCCAGTACGGCCACGTCAGCCGTCGAGATGTAGTCCGCGTCGAGCGCCCACGGCAACATCAAGCGAGGCCGCCAGCGGCGGTCCATCGGCAGTCGCGGCGATCACGACCAGCCGGCTTGGTGGGGAGAGCCGCGCGCTTGCTTGCGCAAGTACGCGCGCGGCGGGTCCGGCGCCGAATGGCACGCCTCCTGAGTGCAATGCCACTGCCCCCCCACCGGAAGCCACGAACACTACCGGTCCACGATTACCCGCGTCGAGCGCCGCCAGCGCGTTCCGTGCGGGACGCGCCATCGTCTCCGGCACCGCGTGGCAATGGTGCATGATCCGCCACACGATGCTCGTACCGTCGAACGCGAGATCGGTAAACGTCACGCAGGACCTCCGCCATGATGGGCATCGCGCGACGACACGGCATGTCGCGAGATGGATGGTGCGAACACGCGTCGCGGCGACGGCAGGCATCGGACGGGCGGACCTACGCCTCCAAATCGCACGCGTAGATCATAGATCGACCGTCCTCGAGCGACGAGAGTGTTCACCCCACCGAAGCGGCCCTTCATCTCGCCGATTGCGGAGCCGAAACCGCTGTTGTGCGCGTCCGGATCTCAACGCGTGACAGCCCGCGAGTCGGCGGCCCATATTGCTAGGGACACAGACCGGCCGCATGACGCGGCCTTCATTTTTCCCCGTGAGATCCGTGACCGGGATTCGTCCGACCGAACCCCCAGGCGCGAGTGCCATTGGACCCGTGCTCCCCGCCATGACGCGCGGCGAGTGGGCGATGGTGGGAGGGTTGCAGCTCGTGTACGAGCTGGCATCGCTCCGACCGATTCTCACGACGAACCGGGCCGCCGGCGTGCCCCTCGCCGGGTGGCACGCGATCGTGCTTGCGGCGCTCGACGGCTGGCTATGGCTGTCGCTCGTCCCGTTCATCTTCGCGGCATTCGACCGGATGCCGCTCCAGCGTGGACACTACGTCCGGAACGCGACGGGCCGTGTGGCCGTAGCCGTCGCGGCCATGGCGGTGCAGGCCGCGGCGCTCTGCGCGATCCTCATCGCGACCGGCGGATTCAGCGATCTCGGTGTATTCGCGCGAACGTCGCCGCTGCTGAACTTCGGGTACGAGTTCGAGACCAACGTCACCACGATGTTGATGGTCGCGCTCGCCTACGCCGTCCTGATGCGGGTCCACGCCGTCCGCCGCGAGCATCGCGTCGCCTCCGCGCTGCAGGTGTCGCTTGCCGAGGCACGGTTACACGCACTGACGATCGAGTTACAGCCGCACTTCCTGTTCAATACCCTGAACGGCATCGCGGCGCTCGTCCGGGACGAGCCCGAGACCGCCGAGGCGATGCTGATCCGGCTCAGTGATCTGCTGCGCCTCACGCTCGGCGTTGGGCATCCGGCGGAGATCTCGCTGTCGGCCGAGCTCGAGCGACTGGCCATGTACCTCGACATCCAGCAGATGCGATTTGGGCCGAGGCTCGCGATCCGGGTGGACGTGGATCCCGACGTCCTGTCCGCGGCGGTGCCCACGCTCGTGCTCCAACCGCTGGTCGAGAACGCGCTCACGCATGGCTTGGCGCCGCGGCGCGGGCCGGGCCACCTCGAGATCACCTGCCTGCGCCGCGCCGATTGGCTTGTGCTATCGGTGCAAGACGATGGCGCGGGGTTGCCGCCCGATGGCGAGGTGCGTGAGGGGACTGGCATCGGCAACACTCGCGCCCGGCTGGGCGCGATGTTCGGCGACTACTACCGGCTCGAGCTGACCGCGGTGCCGACCGGCGGCACCTTGGTCAGGGCCACGGTGCCCTTTCGACACGTGAGCGGCGCGGCGCGCCCGCTGCTGATCAGGCACACGCCGAGCCCGGCGATCCGGACGTCCGACGCCGCCGAGCCCGCGGCATGACCGCCCGGCCGGCGTGACCACCATCGTGACCACCATCGTGCGGTGTCCGCGCGCGTACCGGAACTGATGGCGATGCGCGTCGTACTGGTAGACGATGAGCCGCTGGCGTTACGGCGACTCCGGTCGATGCTCGCGGAGCACGAGGACGTCGAGGTGCTCGCGGAATGCGAGGATGCCGCGATCGCGATCGATGCCATGCGCACCACGAAGCCCGACGTGGTGTTCCTCGACATTCAGATGCCCGAGGTCGATGGCTTCCAACTGTTGGAGGCGCTCACGGCCACTCCCGCGCCGGTCTTGATCTTCGTGACCGCACACGCCGAGCACGCGGTGCGCGCGTTCGATGCGGACGCGGCCGACTACCTGCTCAAGCCTTTCGATCGGACGCGATTGGCGCGGGCGCTGGACCGGGCCCGCACCGCGCTGACCGTGGATCGTGGGGCCGCGCTGGGAAACGATCTCCGCGAGGTGCTGGCGTCACTGCGTGGCCGATCGAAATATCTCGAACGGGTCGCCGTGCAGATCGGCCGGCGGACGATCTTCGTCAAAGCCGCCAGCATCGATTGGATCGAGGCGGATGGAAACTACCTGCATCTGCACGTTGGTCGCCAGCAATACGTGATTCGCTCGGGGCTTGGCATCCTGGAATCCCAGCTCGATCCCGCACAGTTCGCGCGCGTGCATCGATCCGCGATCGTCAATCTGGATCGGGTGCAGGAGCTGCGCACTGTGGCGCCGGGCGAGTACCGCGTCGTCCTGACCGACGGCACCGATCTCTCGGTCAGTCGCGGCTATCGCGACCGGCTGCCGAGGTAGGGCGGCGGTTAGGGGTTAGGCATTAGCAGTGCCCTACACCGCTAACCACTAGCCAACTCGACCAGAGAGCCACAGAAGGGACTTGAACCCTTGACCGCCCGATTACGAATCGGGTGCTCTACCACTGAGCTACTGTGGCGGGGACCTGCATGACACCGTGCCGAGACCCGCCTCGGACCCTACTGACAGCAAGGGCCGCGCGGGTGGCGGCCCTCTCGACATGCCCTGGCGCGGACTCGAACCGCGACGCCTTGCGGCACCACCCCCTCAAGATGGCGTGTCTACCAATTTCACCACCAGGGCTCTGACTCCGACGTCCACCTGCGCGCTACAGACGTCCCACTTCGCTCCTTCCTCTCCATCCACGGGACTGACGGGGCTCGAACCCGCGACCTCCGGTGTGACAGGACGAGCAGGCGAAATGTGCGATGTTGATTGATCGGAAGTCAATCGCACCCAAACGCTACGTTTCCCATTGAGATACGCGCGCTGTAGACGGGACACACTTTCGCATCAGTACGCATCCGTTCGGGTGGATGTTATTGGGTTCGCGCGTAACTCGCACCTTGCAGGTTGCCGAAAGTCTGCGCGTCGGATCATCCGCCGCGATCTTCTCCTTGACTTCGGCTTTGGTGTGTTTAGGTTCGCTTGTGCAGGGATGGACGCCACGTAGCGACTGTGGGTCACCTTGCGGTTAGATCGACAACCAGCACCACCTCGGACTGGCGCCCCGTCATAAGCGCCACTCGGCCCCGCCCCCCTCAAGGGCGCCTCCGGAACAGCGGACGGGCACGGCGACCACGACGACCGACCACCGCGCGTCGCTTCACGACCACCCGACCACCGCTCGACACTCGCTCGGCCTACTTGTGCCGCCATCGGTTCGCGGCTGGCCGGGCCCCATGTCTCAGGAGGGAACGTGCCCAACGCACGTCCAGCTCCCGCGCGCGACGATGCGCCGGAAGTGCTGCAGGTGCCGCGCGCGAAGGCGACGCCTGACCAGGTCGCACTCATCTACGGTGTCACCCGGAAGCAGGTCCTCGCCTACGCCAGGCAGCGGCGCATTCCGTCGATCAAGCTGGGCAAGTATGTGCGCTTCGATCTCGACGAGCTCGAACGATTCATCGCCGAGGGTCGAGCTGCGGCCGTTGTCGGCCGCACCGGGGCGTCGAGCCCACCTGCCCCGCGCACCGTAGCGCCGTCTCGAGGACGCCCGCGTCGTGTTTCCGTTCTCTGACGTGCCCCGCAAAAACAACGCGCGGGTCCGTCATCAGCGGACCACGCGCGACTCCAGGAGTACCCGTGCCGCAAACTATCACGTTCGCGGGCGGAGCGCATGCCCGCTAACCCGCCAGACACCAGCGATTGGCCGATCGCCGACGACATCGACTTCGCGACGGAGGTCGATGAGGACCGCGAATCGATGCCCGCGACGCGCGAGAACCATCGCCCTGAGTTTCAACTCCTCACCGACGCCGAACTCGAGTCTGTGCCGGCGCCCGAATACGGCGTCGAGGGTTTGCTGGTCCGTGAATCGTTCGCCTTCGCGTTCGGACCGCCGGCGTCCGGCAAGACATTTTTCGCGGTCGAGGTGGCGCGCTCGATCGCCGCGGGGCGCCGCGCGCTCGGCCTCCGCACCGTACAGGGGCCAGTCGTCTATATCGCCGGCGAGGGCGGCAAACGCGGCATCGCGAAGCGTCTCCGCGCCTGGTCGGCAGCTAACAACGATGGCGCCGCGGTTCCGGACTTCTACGTCGTGCCACGTCCCGTTCCAATGCTCGATGCGGTCGCGGTCGCGCGATTCGTCGCCGACGTCCGCGCCACAGTCGGCAAGCACGTGGAGATGTTCGTGATCGACACGCTCGCTCGCTGCACGGGCGGTGGCGACGAGAACTCCGCGTCCGATATGGGCCGCTTCGTGTCGGCGTGCGACGTGCTCCGTGGATCGTTCGGCGCAACGGTGCTCGCCGTCCACCACTCGGGCAAGACCGCGGACGCCGGCATGCGCGGCTCGACCGCGCTGCACGGCGCGGCCGACACCGAGCTGCGCGTGCAGAAAGACTCGACGGGGCTTATCACCGTCGTCTGCACCAAACAGAAGGACGACGACCCGCCAGCGCCGCTCCGGCTGCGTCTCGAGGTCGTGCCGGGGATCGGCTCGTGCGTGCTGGTGCGCGACGGCAGTCCGGTCGAGCCGGAGCCCGACGTACTCGACAAACCGCGCGCGTTGGCATGCCTGACTGCGCTGCGCGGTCTCGGGGCGTCGGGTAGCTACGCTGATTGGCAGAAAGCCTCCGGCTTACCGAGTACGTCCTTCAATCGCCTGCGCAGCGAGCTCGTCGTAAAACGCCTGGTCGAGCCACTCGGTGACCGCTATCGCGTCGCACGTGAAGCGGAGAGTAGGCTGTGACGCTTCCCCACTACCACCACTACCAAACCACTGCCGTTGGTAGTGAATGGCAGAACTACCACCACTGCCATGCCCCTATAGGGGGCAATGGCTGGCAGTGGGTGGCAGTAGTGTTTCTGCCCCTTGTGGCGCGCTTTAGAGCAAAGCCGCCCCACCACCGAGCTGTGGCGTTGGTCTCACCTGGCTCCGCCCCGTGGCGTGGCGACCGAGGCGCGGAACGCTGGCCGCGTCGGGCCAGGTGAGCACGGCGCCGCGTCGGTTCGCCAAACCGAAGGTCGCACGCACGACACACCTAACCTATTGCCCACGCACGACTTGGCGACGACCACAACGGCCGCGCGCGGATTGCGCGCGAGCCAAATGCACACGGAGCGCCGCATGACCGCGCCCACTCGACCCGCCCGAATCCTCCGTCTCGCTGGCGAGACGCCGCCAGCGCCACCCAATCGCGCAGGGATGTTGCCGCCAACCTGCCCGGCGTGCGGTCACCCAACGCGGCCCGGCCAGACACCGCGGTGCGTCGCCTGCGACGCGCACACGACCGCGCGCGAGGTCGAGGCGAGCCCGCAGCACGCACAACGGCGGCTCGCCCGCGCGATCGAGCGTTGGACTCGTGAGATCCGCGCACGCCGGCGCGCAGCGAGTTGCAAGTGACGCCCGTGACCGCACCCGAGATGATCACCTCACCCGCGCCGTGGACCTTCGGCGCCGCCATCGCCAAGCTGCCGCGCGTGGACGCTGCGGGGGCGACGACACGGTGTCCTGGCTGCGGCGAGTGGTGCACCGAGCTGCTCGACCTGCGTGTGTTACCGGCCGATCTCCGCGCCCACCGCTCGACGGCGTGCGTGGACTGTTGCCGGCGACTGGTCGAGGACGGTCACGCGTCGAGTGTCGCGTGGCTCGCTGAGTTGATCGCGCCGAGTGTACGACCGACCGCCAACCCTAACCGAGAGGAGTTCACACCATGACCCCGCCCGAGGACGAGAACCCCGACGACGAGACCCTGCAGCTGCCAACGTCGCTGACCGACGCGCAGCTCAGGGAGCGCGCCGAGCATACCGCGGATCCGCACGTCCGAGCCGCGTACGGCCGCGCGCTCAGGGCGCGCGAGCAGGTGGCGGCGGAAGCGAAGCTGCAGACGGACCACGACGCGCCGTATCGCGCGAAGGTGGCCCACGACGCGAAGGTACAGGCCCGCGTGGCCGCGATGGTGGAAGACACCGAGCGGAAAGCCGAGGAGGAGGAGCACGCACGAGCCGTCGCCGCGCGCGAGGCCGATGAAACGTGGCTCGCTTCCCTCAGTGACATCGAGCGCGCGGCGGTCAAACAACACCGGATCGCCCAGGCGCGCGCCGAGCTCGAGGCCAATGACCCAGTCGCTCGGACGCGGGCCGCCCAGGCGCGCCTCGTAGCGAGCGTCCGGATCTGAGGTGGACCCCGCGGAGCTCGAACGGTGGCGGGAGGTCTACATCCCGGGTCGCGCCGAGGAGAACCGCGAGAAGCGCGAGCTCGAGGCGCTGCACCGCGCATGGCGCGAGGAGGAGGAGCGGAGTCTCGCCGCGTGCGTCGTCGACGTCGAGGAGCGGAAACGCCAGCGTCGGGCGCTCCGGTTGCGCCCGTGGACGGAGGAGGATGTCACGCGGCAAGCGGCGGCGGTCGAGGCGTGCCGCGTCGCGTACCGCGGCGCCGGCGAGAAACGGGCGGCGTTGGCGGGTTGGGCCACCGGGGCCGAGGCGTGGCTGTCGGCGCAGTTGGTGGCGCTGCCCGGGCTGCTCGCGGACCACCGGGACGCGATGGCCGCCGCGGGCGCCGCATCTGGCGCTCTCGACGTCACCCGGTCGCGAGTACCTACCCGCGAGGCGCGCGCCGCCGTGCTGCGCGACCACGCGATCGACACGACCGGCGCCGAGCCGTATTGGGCGTCGCGGCACCTGCAGTCACCGGACGTGGCGATCCTGCTCCGTGCGGCGCTCGGGCTGCTCGCCGCACTCCGCGAGGACCGGTGGGTAAACACGCGCCAGTGGCGCGACGCGCTGGCGCTCCTGTGAGGGCGTGCTCGGTGTGCCAGCTCGACAACGTGCTCGACCTCGAGACCGCGTACATCCGGGGCGTGGCGCTGACTGACCTGGCGGCGACGTTCAACGTGGGGCGGGACGCCGTTCGGCGCCACGTGAAGCGCCACCTCCAGCAACGCATCGCACTCGCCGGCGAGGCGGCCGAAGTGGCGGCCGGCGACGCGTTGCTCGCCGAGGTGCGGATCCTCAAGAGTGACGCCGAGGGACTGCGCCGGCGATCGCTGACCGCGGGAAATCTCCGCGCCGCGGTGGCGGCGCAGCGCGAGGTGCGTGGCGCGCTCATCCTGCTGGCCCAGGTCAAGAACGAGCTCCCCGTGGCCGGCGGCCTCACGATCAACCTGTTCGGCTCGGCCGAGTTTCAGGCCGTGGCCGCGCGCATCCTCCACGCGTTGCGCGCGTTCCCGCAGGCCCGCGCGGAAGTCGCGGGCGTCCTCCATTCCGGTGTCCTCGAGGCGGCAGCAGATGCATCCAGCGATCGCACGACCGCGTAGTCAGCACCGCGGCGCCACGCGCCCGGCGTCTCGCACCGAGCTACCGGAGCACGCCGCGGCGCGCGCGATGGCGTGGACCTTGGACGCGCGCACGTTCGCGGTCGATGCCGGCTTCGCGAATCCGGACCCGGTGCAGCTCGGCGTCCTCCGGTCGGAGGCGCAGCAGCTCCTCCTCCTCTGTACGCGCCAGTGGGGCAAGAGCACGGTTACGGCCGTGCTCGGACTCCGCGAGGTGATCGTGCACTCCCCGGCGCTCGTGCTCGTGTTCGCCCGCGCGCAACGCCAGGCGGCGGAGATGCTGCGCAAGGTACGAATCGGGCTCGCGGCGCTCGGCGCGTCAGCGCCAGCGGTCCTCAACGAGAGCGTCAACGCCGTCGAGCTCCAGGGCGGGAGTCGCATCATCGCCCTACCTGGCAACGAGGCGTCCATCCGCGGGTATAGCGCGCCGTCGCTCGTGATCTTCGACGAGGCCGCCCGTGTGGACGACGAGCTCTATCACGCCGCTCGGCCGATGCTCGTGCAGTCCCGTGGCCGATTCGTGGCGCTGTCGAGCGCCTGGGGCCAGGACGGGTGGTTCTACGAGGAGTGGGAGCACGGCGGCCCCGAATGGGAGCGGGTCAAGGTCACCGCGCCCGAGTGTCCGCGATTCGACGCGCAATGGCTCGAGAGCGAGCGGGCGCGGGTCGGCGCGCGCGTGTTCGGGCGCGAGTATCTGTGCGAATTCGGCGACACCGAGGAAACCGTCTTCAGCACGGCGCTCGTCGCGGCTGCCATGTCGGCAGACGTGATGCCGCTCTTTCGGAGGTGCGCGTGAAGCGCCACATCGTCGGCGTTGACCCGGGTAAGATCAACGATCCCACCGGCATCGTGGTCGTCGCCGTGGACGACCACGACCACGAACCGACAGCGCCAACGGACACGACGCCGCTCGGCTGGCCGTTCCGGAAGTATCCGCACGGGATCGACGGCAATGGCCGCCCCAGGCCGCAGCCGCCCGCCACCCGGCGCCGTCGCACCTTCGAGGTGGTGCACATCGAGCGACGTCCGCGGGACGAGTCTTACCCGCAGATGGTACGGCATGTGGCGTCGCTGCTCGCGACCCCGGAGCTGACCATTGACGGTCACCCGCCCGATTCCGTGTGGGACGTCACGGGCGTCGGGCAGGCGGTAGCCGATATGGCCCGCGAGGCAGGCATCAAGCCGCGGCTCGTGTCGATCACGAGCGGGATCCGGCCGCATTACGAGAAGGGGTATTGGCGGACCCCCAAAGCCGACCTCGTAGCCGCCGTCGTCGTGAAGTTGCAGGCAGGCGAGCTCAAGATCGCTGCCAGCGCCGAGTACGCCGAGGAGCTCCGGCGCGAGCTGCTCGGCTTCAAGGTGACAACCTCGGCCTCGGGGCGAGACAGCTACGGCGCGGGCGACGAATGGCGCGAGGACAGCCACGACGACCTCGTGCTGGCCCTCTGTTGCGCTGTGTGGTGGGGCGATCGCGCAAAGGGGCCGGCGCCTGGGCCAGAAACCTATGCGAAAATCACGTGGTAGCTCTTGACTCTCCCCGGTCCCTGCACCATATTGGTGTAGTGAATGAAGCCCTCACTTTCGCCGTCGTGCAGGCCCTCTCGGGGTTCAGTGGCAGCCTCCGGCAGCTCGCCAGAGAGGCCGGTATACCCCACTCGACGCTGGTCCGGATTCGTGCCGGTAGCCTCGGGGCCACGCCCGAAACGGTGGGGCAGCTCGCCGAGGCGCTTGAGCGCCTCGGGGCCGAGTGTCGGGCGTCGAGCACGTTGCTGCGGAAGGCATTGAGGAGTGCAGGTCGTCCGTCCCATCACCGGAGTGCGCGATGAGGACCAAGGGGAGCGTCAAAGAGCGGTGGCCGGGCAAGTGGGTTGTCCGTCTCTACGTTGGCAAGAATGCCAACGGAAAACGCGTGTATTACCACTACACCGTTGACGGCACCGAGCGCGATGCGCGTAGGCAGCTGAGCGCGCTCGTAAAGCAGCACGGTGAGACGGGCGCCGCCGTGCCGCTCAGTCGCCAGTCGTTCGGCGAGTGGGCGACAGAATATGTGGACGTGTGGGGCCGCGACCTCGCCCCGCGGACGCGCAGTGACCTCCGGTACGCGTTCTCGCATTACGTCCCGGTAGCACTGCAGGCGACGAAACTGACGGCGGTGACGCCGGCCACGCTCCAGGCATGGGTCAACGGTCTCTCAGCGAAGGGGCTCGCGCCACGCACGGTCGCGAAGGCGCTGGCCGAGGTACGCCGCTGCCTCTCCGTCGCGACCGAGCACGGCAAGATCCCGCGGAACCCGGCCGAGTACGTGAAGCCGCCGAAGCGCGCGCACGTCGAGCGTGCGCGTCTCACCGCGGAGCAGGTCAACGCGTTCACCGAGGCCGCGGCGAAGGATCCGCTCTACGCGCTGTTCGTCCTCGCGCTGTTCGTGGGGCCGCGTCCCGCCGAAGTGCTGGCACTCAAGTGGGGCGACCTCGTAGGCGACCAACTGACGATCCGCCGGTCCGTCGTGCGCGGAGCGCACGGCAAGCACGAAGTCGCCGATACGAAGACCGGGAAGTCTCGACGCATCACGCTCGGTGACTTCGAGCGCGCGACGCTGGCGCGACACCGCGCCGAGCTCGCGGAGCGGGTAGGGCTGCACGCGGTGACGGCGGACAGCGTCATGTTTCCGTCCGAGACGGGCGGCACACTCGAGATTCGGAACGTCGACACGCGACACTTCAAGAAAGTGCTCGTCGCCGCGGGACTGCCGCCGATGCGACTGTACGACCTCCGTCACTCGGCGCTCTCGCTACTCGCCGATGCCGGAGTGGACCCGAAGATCATTCAGGAACGCGCCGGGCATTCGAGCATCAAGACGACGTACGACAATTACATCCATCCGCGGCCGGAGGGTCAGGTGCTCGCCGCTGCGGCGATGAATCGCCTCGTCGGACGCGGGAAAGCGTAGACACCAACGCACGACCCCTGCCCACGGCGTAAACCGTGAACAGGGGCGCACGACACGGGGCACCGTAAGGGCCGGTCACCCCGCGGATTCAATCTCCGCCCTCGCTAAGGGAGATGCAATGAGCAACACCGCCGGAGAGTCCAGGTTTTTTGTAGACCTCTCGCATCACAACAGCGACGAGTGCCTTACCTACGCGTGCGATCAGTGCGAGCGTGGCGGCCGCGAAGGGCAATTCTTGCCGCTGCGTCAGACGCCAACCGGCGACACGCTGGTGATTTGCGATACGTGCGAGCAGCAAGGATTTCCGACCGCAGATGACATCGCAGCCACAATTGCTCGCTATCTACGGCACCTCTTTGAGGTGGTCGCATGTATCGGCGGCGACGCACCCGAGCAGGTGGTGACGGCCGCACTGACTGAGCGGATGAAGTGCCTCGGGAGTTTGACAAGCCGCCAGAAGGAGATACTAGAACTCGCGGTCAAGTCTTACTACTTGCTTGCGCACCTGCCGCAGGCGCAACGCCTGCGCGTTACGGAGAACGACGGCAGCGGCTTCCCGGTACCGTCGCCGGTACCGTCGTCGGTGCCGCTGGCGCCGCGACGGTCACGCGGAGCGCGTAGACTCAGGAGAGCGTGAGCATGGCCGTACCGGTCCTACTTGAGTCCACCACGCCTCGCAAGGGCGTCGCAGATCCCGCGATCAGAGAGAAAACGATGCCCTCGCGGTGACGCGCCGGGGCATCCTCACTGCCGGGCCTAGCCGCCCGGCCACCGCCGCGCATCACGCGCGGACGGGTACCCCGTACGAACCCATTGCACGTCGCGAGCGCGCGCCCACAAACGGGCCGCGCTCGTCGTGCATCGCGCACCTGCTCTCGGAGGAATCTGGAGTTAGTGCACAACTCTACGCGTACGACGGCTCAGCGGCCGTCGTACGCGGCGTCACTTCACCTCATTCTTATGCGGAGACGACTCACGTGGACGAGGAACTGAGCGGGACCGTCAAGTGGTTCAACGATGACAAGGGCTTCGGCTTCATCGTGCGCGACGACGGCGAGCGAGACGTGTTCGTGCACCACACGGCGATCCAGATGCAGGGGCGCCGCAAGCTCGTCGAGGGCCAGCGGGTGACCTTCGAGCTCGGGCAGAGCGAGAAGGGCCTCGAGGCCGCGAGGGTGACGAAGATCGACGTACCGCGATCGCCGATCGCCGACGTCGGTGAGACTCCGTACGCGACCGGGCCTGATCATTCGGCTGTGCTGTGACGTCCGCGATGTTACCCCGGATGCCGCCGGGGTTACTTGACGACCGGATGTCTGCTCGCGGTGCCGTTTTCACGAGCGCATATTCTCCGACCCCAATCGGAGAGGAATAGTGGCGCGCACAACGCACGACGAACCCATGCTTCAGATCAACGACAGTCAGGTCATCAACCTTCGCAACCTCGACCTCGTCGAAACTGCCGGCGAAAACGCATTCTTTGTCATGAGCAGCGGCAAGAGATGGGGTGGCCCGATAGCGAACATGCCCGAGAGCACACGTCGCCTACTCGTGGAGCTGCTGAATCAGTGACCCACCGAGAAGACCCGGGCCGTCATCCCGGCCCGGTACCGTCGCGAGCGCGCACGGCCGCGGTCTCGCCTTGCCGCGTGATGGCGAGCTCCGCGCATGCGGCGGAGCGGCACGGCGCTGGGTATGGGGTCGAGCGGGGAGTCCTGCACTATTGCGCGTAGAAGCCGATCACGGCATAGCTCGCAGCGGGTCCGCAGCTCGAGGGCCCGTAGTCGAGCAGTCCCGGATTGCCATCGAGCAGTGTGATGCCGAGTGGGAGCGGCGTGGAGTAGCCGCCGGCCGGGATCGTGGTGAACACGGCTCCGCCGCTCTCCAGCGAGATGTCGTTGTTGGTTTGGTTCTGCCACTGGACGTACTGGCCGACTGTCGCGGTGGCCGAGTCAGGAAAGAATGCCTCGCACCCTCCCTCGCCGGCATCGCCAGGAAGAATGGTGATGGTCACCGACGATCCCGAGGGGCCCGGTGCAGAAGGCGAATGCGAGCACGCTACTATGGCGCAAGCGAGTCCCAACGTGGCGAGCCCAACGCCGAACGCGAGGCGCATCCCTGCTCTACGAGGGATGCACGGTAGCCCTACACCGCAGTAAGGATCGCCCGGGCGTCGGCGGCCGTTGCGACGCTTCCCTGCGGAACCTCGGCGATTGCCCAGTTGACCAGTGGCGTGGGCGACCGCGGCACAGACGCCTGCCATTCAATGTCGGTCTTCTTGGACGGCACCGGCAGCGCACGTCCAGATGCACGCAACCGTCGAATGTAGACGGCCCGAGCGGCAGATAGTAGCTGCTTCGCTTCGGCGATCGTATCGCCGTGCGCTGCGCATCCGGGTAAATCGGGGTGCTCCGCCACATAGCAAAAAGTCCCATCGGTGCACCTATCAGGCCGCACGTACACTGGATAGATCGGATCCGCGGCCGGGTCGTTCATACCTTTCCCTCTTGCTCAAGGTGTCTGCGTACGTTGGCGAAAATTCCGACAAGCCGAGAAACGGGTACGCTACTCTTCGACGCCGGGAATGTATAGTCGGAGCCCCACCCGGCGTGCGTATAGATGAGCACGCCATCCTCCAGATCACGCGTATACCCGCATTCACGCAACAACTTGTCGATATCGAGTATATCGCAGTCACATGGTGGTTGTTCCAACTCGTCGAGCAACTCCCAAATCGTCACGGAAGTTGTGGCGCCGGGCCGCCCGGCAACACGATCGGGCCGGGAGGACTGGCAATGACTGCCACCTCGAACTCGATTCGGTGCTCAACTCTGTTGTTCAGGAAAATATTGATATCGTGCTTTCCGGCGCGGCCAAACGTCACTTGGTTAAGTCGCACTACCTGCGGTGCGCGAAACGGCTCGCCGGGCTTTGGGGTCGACTGAGCCGCAACGGTTATTCGACTGCCGATCTTAAAGACGGCCGTCCCGTCTGCGTCAACGCATTCGATCCGCACGTCGAAGCTTCCAGTCGCCTCGGTGTAATCGAGGTCGATCTCAAATGCGAGAAAGATTTGAGGATGAATGTGGGGCAACCGCTGAGCGAAGATCCGATTGAAGATCCCGATTACCGCAAGCTTCCGGTCGGCTGACACAAGCGCGTAATCACAGAGGTGAGCAAACGTGACTTTCATTGTCGTGTGACTCGTCAGGGTTAGGAACCGGCGCGTATTTGGCGTGTAATTCAACGCAAACGGCCACCGCAACGGGTGGCCGTCCTTCATCCGATCCGTTGTCATTCAATCACTTACAGCGTACGGGACTGACGGGGCTCGAACCCGCGACCTCCGGTGTGACAGACCGGCACTCTAACCAGCTGAGCTACAGTCCCATTCGGCCGCTAGGCGGCCCCATTCGTGAAACGCGTTGCGCTTCGCTGAACGCTTTCTGGTTTCCTACTCACTGACTACAGTAGCCCCAACGGGAATCGAACCCGTCTCTCCACCTTGAAAGGGTGACGTCCTGACCGATAGACGATGGGGCCGTGCACCCCCAGGCTCCTGTTCCCGACTCCCAACATAGCGGTAACGGGATTCGAACCCGTGTTTGAGCCTTGAGAGGGCTCCGTCCTAGTCCCCTAGACGATACCGCCCCGGTCCATTCGCGACGAGGGATTCCGATCCACCGTCGCCCATTGTCGCCCATCGCCCACCGTCTCTCACTCGTCCGCGAGTCACGACGACCGCCCCGGCTCCCTATCACATCCAGCCGCGGACCACCGCACCGCGTCGCGCACAGGCCCGGAGGGACTTGAACCCCCAACCGCCGGTTTTGGAGACCGGTGCTCTACCAATTGAGCTACGGACCTAATCGACCGATCAGGGTGACTGATGGGAATTGAACCCACAACCCCCGGAGCCACAGTCCGGTGCTCTAACCAATTGAGCTACAGTCACCAGAGAAGTCAGGACACACCAGACCACGCCGGAACCCACGCATCATAATTCCGCCCCACGCCCGAATCAATCACGCAGCGAGCGCACGGTTCCCGACGAACTCATCGCTGGCCCGACGTATCCATCGCGCGAGCACGCCAGCCTGCGCGCCCATGCGGGCGCTTATGCGCACGCCTGTGCACGTGCGCGGCAGCACCCGCGGACGCCGTTATTTCGCGCGGTCTACGTACTCCCCGGTCGATGGATTGACGCGAACCTTCTCGCCTGTGCTGATGAACTCCGGGACGTTGACCGTCACCCCGTTCTCCAACTTGGCAGGCTTGGTAGACGCGGTCTTGGTCGCGCTTTTCATGACCGGCGCGGTGTCCGTGATCTCGAGCACGAGCGAGTTCGGCAGCTGAATCCCGATCGGACGGCCGTCGTAGTACTCGGCCTGGATCCGCATCCCCGGCACCATCCACTGGGCGCTGTCGCCGAGTGCCTCGTCGTCCATCTCGATCTGGTCGTAGTTGTCCGTATTCATGAAGTGGTACGTGCCACCCCCTGAATACAGAAACTCGAGATCCTGCGTCTCCATCGACGCACGCTCGACCGAATCGGCGGCGCGGAAGCGGTGCTCGAAATTGGACCCACTGCGCAAGTTCTTCAGCTTGGCCTGCACCATCGCCCGCAGATTGCCGGGCGTGTGATGCCGGAACTCGATGACGCGACAGGGATCGCCTTCAAACACCAACACCATCCCGCGCCGGATTTGCGTCGCCGGCATGGCCATAATCCAAACCTTGTTCGCAGAGGGGGAGGAACGCGCTAAACGGATACAGCCTCGTATTTTACCGGATCATCCAGTCATGGTCAACCTGGGCCACGCGTGCCCACGCCACGGATCGACCCCCACCGCCCAGCGCAGCCCGGAGGATGGCGGTGCGCCCCGCCGCCACCGCCCGAAGCACCGGCTCGAGCGCACGCCATACCGTCGCGGCCACGATCCGCTCACCCCGCACGTTGGGGTGCATCCCATCCGACTGATTCAGCGCCGGCTTTCCAGCCACGCCATCCAATAGGAAGGGCAGCAAGGTGATGCCCTCGGACTGCGCCAGCGCCGGATACACGGCATGGAAGGCCCGCGCATACGCGGGCCCCAGGTTGGGAGGGGCCTCCATCTGGACGAGACAGATGCGAGCCATCGGGCGCGCCCGCTTCACACCGCGGATCACCGCCTGGATGTTCGCGCGGAGAGAGTCCACGTCGAGTCCCCGGAGCCCGTCGTTGGCGCCCGTCTCGAGTACGAATACGTCGATCGGGCCACGCAGCAACCAATCCAACCGCCGGAGTGCGCCGGCCGATGTCTCACCGCTCAGTCCCGCATTCTTGACCGTGAACCCGAGGCCGGCGGAGTCGATCTTCTGCTGCAATAACGACGGATACGCCTGGTCAGGATCGAGACCCGCGCCAGCGGTCAGACTGGTGCCCTCGATCAACACCGTACGAGCCGCGGGCGGCAGCGCGGCGGTGTCGCGCGACGTACTTTGCGGGTCGTGCGCGACAGCGGGTGTGCCCACGCCCCCACAGGCGACCGTGGCCGCGCCCGCGATCACGAGAGCGGCCCGCGTAGCCGCGACGTGCATAGCGCGCCGCCGCCTCCATCCCGTTCCGCGCCCGCCAGTTTCGTCCCCTCGATGATCCATCACCGCCCGCCATGACTGTTGACCGATGACCCCAGCGCTCATTCAGTAATGCTCGCCGCTCGCGACCTGACCAAGCAATACCATAGCGGTGAGACCCTGCTCTCGGCACTCGATGGGGTCTCATTCGATATCTCACGCGGCGCGTACGTCGCGATCGTCGGTCCGTCGGGGAGCGGCAAGACTACGCTGCTCGGGCTGCTCGCCGGACTCGATACGCCGACCCGCGGCACGGCGCTCCTCGACGGCACGGACCTGGCCGTGCTGACTGAAGATGCGCGCGCGAGGTTGCGCGGCGAGAAGGTGGGTTTCGTCTTCCAGAGCTTTCAGCTCCTGCCGACACTCACCGCGGTCGAGAACGTCGCGGTCCCCCTCGAGCTACGTGGCGACCCGCAGGCGGAATCGGCCGCGCGCGACGCGTTGGCCCGCGTCGGCCTCAGCGCGCGCGCCACGCACTTTCCGGCACAGCTCTCAGGCGGCGAGCAGCAACGGGTCGCGATCGCCCGCGCGTTCGCCAATCACCCGCGAGTGCTGTTCGCCGACGAGCCCACCGGCAACCTGGACGCCGCCAGCGGCGCGCTCGTCATCGAGCTGCTCGAATCCCTCAATCGAGAGTCCGGATCGACCGTCGTGCTCGTGACGCACGATCCCACCCTCGCCGGCCGCGCCGGTCGAATCATTCGGCTCGAGGACGGACGCCTCGCGTCCGATTCCGCGCCCGACCACTCCAGCCAGCCATCGCGACCGGTTCCCCCGATCGGCGCATGACCGCACGGCACAAGTGGCGATCGCTCGCCCGGCTGACATGGCGAGAGAGCCGGACCATGCGGAGCCGGCTCCTCCTGTATATGTCGTCGGTCGCCCTCGGCGTGGGCGCGCTCGTCGCCATTGATTCGTTCTCCGCCAACGTCCTGGCCTCCGTCGGCGACAGCTCGCGGGCGCTGCTCGGTGGCGACTTGGCACTCCTCTCTCGTCAACCGCTGACGGCCGCCGCTGCCGCGCTCTCCGATTCGCTGGAGCGTTCGGGAGCCCAAGAGGCGCAAGTCACGACATTCCCCTCGATGGCGGCTGTGCACCGGACAGGACGGACGCGGCTGGCGCAGATTCGGGCCGTCGGCGACGCTTACCCACTGGTTGGCCAGGTGGAGACCGAACCCGCCGACGCGTGGATCGCGCTCCGCACCGGCTCCCGCACGATCGTGGACCCGTCGCTCATGGCGACGCTCGCTGCGCACGTCGGGGACTCGTTGACGCTGGGCTACACACGATTCGAGATCGTGGGCACGATCCGAGCGGTGCCCGGCGACGCCGGGATCGCGGCAGCCATCGGACCCCGCGTCTTCATTCCTGATCGCGACCTCGCCGCGACACGACTCCTCAGCGTCGGCGGCCGCGCCGACTACAAGACGTTGATCGCGCTCCCGACACGCGCGGGACCGATCGCCGATCGCTGGCTGACGCGCGCGCGACAGCGGCTCGCGAGCCAGCGGGTGCGGATCCAGACGGTCGCCGACGCCGAAGTCAATCTCACCAACGCGATCAAGCGATTGACCGACTTCCTGGGCGTCCTCGGTGTGGTCGCATTGTTGCTCGGCGGCATCGGCGTCGCCAGCGGGATCACCGCCTTCGTCGCGCGCAAGATCGAAGCGGCTGCCATCCTCCGTTGCCTCGGCGCCACCGGGGCGCAGGTGCTGGCCGTGTATGTCACGCAGGCGGCCGCGATGGGAGTGGTGGGTGCGGTGATCGGAGTCGCGCTCGGCACCGCCATCCAGTTCATGTTGCCGATCGCCGTGCACGACTTCCTCCCGGTCGATGTGTCGATTCACCTGGTGCCGCGCGCGATTCTGTTTGGGCTCGCGACCGGACTGTGGGTCGCGCTCCTCTTTGCGCTCCGCCCATTGCTCGCGTTACGGCACACCTCGCCGCTGCAGGCACTCCGGCGACACGTCGAGGCCCAGGGGCCCGCCACGCGAGTCCGCCGCGATCCCGCTGTCTGGGCCGTCGCGGCGTTGATCGCGGCCACGGTCGTCGCGATCGCCGCCGTGCGAGCCCCGACAGTGCGCTTGGGACTCGCCACCAGTGCCGGGATTGGCGTGGCGCTCGGCGTGCTGTGGCTTGCCGCGGGCGCACTGGCCGCGATGGCCCGTCGGCTGCCGCGGGCGCGATGGCCGTACGTGCTCCGCCAAGGCATCGCCAATCTCCACCGTCCCGCAAACCAGACGCGGGCGGTCGTCCTGGCGCTGGGGTTCGGCGTCTTCCTGATCTCCACACTCGACTTGGTGCAGTCGGCGCTGCTGCACGAGTTCGCGGCCACGACCGCGTCATCGCGCGCCAACCTCCTGTTCTTCGATGTGCAGGAGGATCAGGCGCACGCCGTGGACTCGACGATTCGCGCGCAGGGATACGCGGTCATCGAGCGGACGCCGATCGTGACGATGCGAATCGCCGCCATCAACGATGTTCCCGTGTCCACGGCGGCCTCGGATGTGGCCGACACCGCGGACAGCGCGCCGGCCAGTGTCGCGCGCGCACCGAGGGCTGGAGGCAGCCGGTCGGGGCGCCCCAGGCGAGCCGCCTGGGCGCTTCGTCGCGAGTACCGATCGACCTACCGAGACACACTGGTGGCGTCCGAACACATCGCCGCGGGCCGCTGGTTCGGCGCGCACGCGGGGACTGACTCCATCCCACCGGTGTCGTTCGAGGTGGATGTCGCGAAGGAGCTGGGCCTCATGGTGGGCGACCGCGTGACCTGGGACGTCCAGGGCGTCCCCATACGGACTCGGGTCGCCAACATCCGCGAGGTAGACTGGGCGCGCTTCGAGCCGAATTTCTTCGCGGTCTTCCCCACCGGCGTGCTGGAGCGTGCGCCGCAGCAATACGTCATTCTCGCCGCCGTGCCGGGGGCCGCCGCCACGGCGAGCCTGCAACGGATCGTGGGTGAGCGGTACCCCAACATCTCGAGCGTGGACCTGTCGCTCATTCGCGAAACCGTGAACGGGATCCTGCGCAAAGTCACGGTGGCGATCCGATTTCTCACAGTGTTCTGCCTGCTGATGGGGATCCCGGTGCTGTTCAGCGCCGTGGCCGCCACACGCCGCGAACGGATCCACGAAAGCGTCCTACTGAAGACGCTGGGCGCCACACGGGCACAGGTCACACGCATCATGCTCGCCGAGTACGCGATGCTTGGTGTCCTGGCCAGCGTGGCGGGGATGGTCCTCTCGGTCGGCGGGGCATGGCTCCTCGTCCACTTCGTGTTCGAGGCGTCGTTCTCGCCCGCCATCGCCCCTCCGTTCGCCATTGCCTCGGTCAGCGCGGCGCTCACGATCGCGATTGGCCTGGCTGGCAGCCGGTCCGCCTTCGCATCCACCCCTCTCGCCATGCTGCGCGCCGAGTAGGGCAGCCGACAACTCCAGCGCGCCCAGCCTCGGAGCCGAGTGGGCGTGGGTCGGCGGCCCGCCTGACCGCCGCGCCGACCGCCCGTACCGACCGCCGAGCCCCGCCACCCGGCCCCGATCCCGGCGCGGGAGCGCGTTACACCACTCTGGCCCGGGCGTCCTCCTGCATAAGGAGGCATGGAATGACCGCGACGACACTAACCGACAACGAAGCCCGCCCGATGACGTGGGAGCAATACCACGAGGCGGGCCGTCGGCGTTTCGCGGAAGGAGATGCCGCAGGAGCCGAACAGGCGTTCCGTGGAGCGATCGCGGAGGCGGAACAGCCAGGGGGCGACCCGCTCCAGATGGCCTCGAGCCTGAGTAGCCTCGGCCAGCTCAAATACCAGCAGAAGGACTACGCGCAGGCAGAGGACTGCTTCCGTCGCGCGCTCGAGCTGCGGGAACACGCATTGGGTGGAGATCACCCGACGGTGATCAGCAGCATCAACAACCTGGCCGCGCTCTACGTGGCGCGAGGCGCGCTCGATGATGCGGAGCCGCTGCTACAGCGCGCGATGGCAGTCACGATCAAGCGCGTCGAGGCGAGCCAGGCCGATCTCGCGGTCAATCTCAACAATCTCGTGCGGCTCTACGTCAAGCGCGGCGACTACGCGCGCGCGGAGCCGATGCTGACCCAACTCCTGGCGATGAAACGGCCGCTCGGTCCCGAGCATCCCGAAGTCGCCGCCGTGTTGGTCACACTCGCCAAGCTGCGCCAGTCGATGTCCCAGCCCGACGCGGCCGAGCGCATCTGGCGGCGCGTGCTCGCCGTACGCGAACGGACGCTGCCGACCAACGATCTGACGATCGCCGCGACGCTCGATGGTCTCGCCGACGCGTGCGCCGCCCAAGGGCGCATGGCCGAAGAGCTCGAGATCCGCGAACGCTCGTTCGGCATTCGAGAAGCGGCGCTGGGTCCCGATCATCCGTCGCTGACGGTGCTCCGGACGCGTGTCGAAGAGCTCCGCCGGGTCGCGCCTCCGAAAGTGACAGCGCCCGCGGTCATTGAGCCGGCCGCGCGGCCGTCCCCTGTCGCGGGCTTCCCACGCCGCTCCAGCGGCGCGAGCGTGGTCAATGGCGTGTTCGTGCCGCCCATCGCGATCGCCGCCGATCGGCCCCGGTCGTCGAACCCAGGTACCGTCGCTCCACAGCGCCCGTCCCGGCCGCGAGTCTCCGCGCCGAGCGCGCGGGCGTCTGGCGAGCTGACGGCTGCACAGGTGCCGACGCCGACGCCAGTGGATGCTGGATCGGTCTCCAACGCGCGACACGAGATGCGCAGTCCGGACATCGAGTTGAGCGTGTCGCCCACACCGACAGCCGCCGCCGGGCCGCGAATGACCCCACGGCCGCGCCCCGAGATCCGCGACGTGCCACCCCGGAAACGGGGCTTCAGCCTGCATGCGGATCGCGTCGCGTCCGAGTCAGCGCAGCCCGTCCGAGTCGTCAACCCCGGGCGGCACAAGACCATCGCCATCGTCATCGCGGCAGTCCTCGTGCTGGGTGCCGTCGGTTTCGTCACCTTCGGACGAGACCTGGTGTCAGGGGTCCTCGGTGAGCCATCAACGGCCGCGTCGGGGGCGCCGACATCGACGTCCGCTGCCGCTGGGCATAGGGCCGCGACTGCATCGGGCGCCGCCACGCCGAGCGCGGGGAGCGCGTCTCCGCACGCCCCGACGACAGCGGTTGGCGTGGCCAACCCGTCGTCCCCCAGCCACGCCGTGTTCCAGACATCCGTTACCACCGCTCCGGCCAAGACCGAATCGGCCCATTCGAAGTCGGTGGCCGCGGCGGCCGCCGCGACACACGTCGCGGGCCCGGACGCGACCGAGATCGCGCCCAAGGTGCCGAATGTGAACGTGGACGCCGCGACGCGCTCGATCGACGAGGCGACGAAGTCCGCACCGCCGAAGCCGAAGAACACCACGCCGTTCTGAGCGCGCGTCGTCTCCGCGCGACACAGTGTCGCTGATCGGCCACGGTGCGACCATGACCGGTGCGACCTGCCAGACGTCGGACTGACCTGATGTGATGTCCGAGACGGGAGCCGCGGCGAGTCCGTACGATGTACGGCCCGCGCCGGTGGGGCCGACCGACTCCGAGCCTCGACGTGGGCCGCGCGGCACATATCAGCGCAATCGGCGACAACGCCATATGTTTACATGACGAGCAGCGAACGACTCACGGTATGCGGATTGCTCCCCAGAGTACGCAGCGTTTCTTTCTAGCGAAAGGATCTTCATATCGATAGGTGCGGTCTAATGCCGTATTCTACGGGCCCTGGCTGCATCATCTGCGATCCGAATGCCCCTACAGCTCCCACCGATCTTCGCGAATCAAATGGAATTCGCCGGCGCTGCCATTCTCGTATTGGCGGTGGCGGTGTATGCCGTGGCGCGCGCCATTCTGCGGTGGCGGGCTGCCCGCGAGCTCGAGCCCAATGAGCCGCCGCCCCTCCTGATCCCGGTCCAGCGCCGCGGCAGCGAGGCGCCCCGGTTCCCGATGCGCGGCATACTCGAAGGACCGACCGCGCCCCTCGGTGGGGGCATGGCCGGGGTCCCGAGCGCGCCGAATGTGCCGCTCGGCTACTCGTCGGGGGGTGGACCGCGGTACGGTGTGACCCCGTCGGGCGGCAATGGCATGGCGGCCGCCCTGGCGAGTTCGGCGCCGCCCGCCCCGAGCCAGCCCGCACGTGCCAATGGTGCCTCGCCGGCGAGCAAGGTCGTGCACGAAATCCCGCCGATGGACGGCACGCTGCAGTTCCTGCCCGGGCGGCTCGAAGTCGTCGATGGGGAGTCGCCCGGTCGCGATATTCGATTCGTGCGCACATGGGGAGAGATTCCGGAAATCACCTTCGGTCGGATCACCGGCCCGCCGTACCGGCATGTGCAGCTCCGGTCGCAGACCGTCAGCCGCCAGCACGCGCGGATGCAGTACGTCGATGGTCGCTGGAAGCTCACGAACCTGTCGCAGACCAACCCGGTGCTCATCAACGGGCAGGCGCTCGACTCCGCGCACGGGCACCGCGTGCTCCGCGACGGGGACCAGATCGAGATGGGGGAGGTGGTCTTCCGCTATCGGGAGCGGTAGGCCGTGACGCAGGAAGCGGCGCTCGTCGAGATCCGCGAGCTCGAATCCGACTACGAGATTCTCGGCGAATTGGGGCGCGGCGGGATGGCCGTCGTCTACCTCGCGCGCGACCGCCAACTCGGTCGCCAGGTCGCGATCAAGGTGATCCACGCGGCAGCCGGCGCGGACGAGCAGACCGTCGGGCGGCAGCTCACCGAGGCGCGCACGGTGGCGCAGCTCCAGCACCCAAACGTCGTCGCGATGTACGCGGTCAAGCGGCTGTCCACCCTCGGGCTGGCGCTGGTGATGCAATACGTGCCCGGGCGCACGCTCGAGCGCGCCATGCGGGAGGACGGCGTGTTTTCGCCCGAGCGCACGGAGGCCGTGCTGAGCGACATCGTCGCCGCCCTCGCCTACGCCCACGCCCGCGGCGTGATCCACCGCGACATCAAGCCGGACAACGTCTTCCTCAACGACGACACGGGGCGCGCGCTGCTGTCCGACTTCGGCATCGCGCTCTCGGCCGAGGAAGGTCGGCAGCAATTGTCCACGGACATGATCGTCGGCACCCCGGCATACATGTCGCCGGAACAGATCGACGGCCTGGAGTTGGATGGCCGGAGCGACGTCTTCGGCTTGGGGCTGATCGGGTTTGAGATGCTGGCCGGCGCGCGTCCGTGGCTGGACGAGAGCATCACGGATGTCATGTACCGGCAGAAGTACGAGATGCTGGCCCCGCTGGCCGAAGTCCGGCCCGACACGCCGGATCGGCTGCGGGTCGTGATCGAGCGCGCGCTCGCCAAGGACCGCGACGAGCGCTGGCCGACGGCGGCCATGTTCCTCGACGCGCTGACCAGCGACGAATGGGTGCCTGATCCCGCCGCCGCCGTCGGTGCCGAAGCGCCGGTAAAGCCGCCCCCGCCACGCGCCGTCACGCCGACGCCAGTGCGCAGCCTCACCCCGGCGTCCGCCAGCACCCCACTCAACACGGTGCAATACCGGCGCGACCCCGACACGACGCCGCGCCGCTCGATTCCGTCCTTTCGCCCCCCGGTTCGTCGGCGCGACCGGCGGCTCATGGCGCTGGGGATCCCGGCGGTGCTGGTCGCGGCCGCCGCCGCCGCGATGGTGACCCATCCCGAATTCATCGCGCGGGCCGCGGGGCTGGGCCGCCACGTCGTGGATGACAGCGCGCAGCACGCCGAGGAAGTCGCGATCGAGACCGTACGCGACTCCGCGGATCGGATGACCGCCGAGGCCGCGCGCCGGGCCGCGGATAGCGCCGCGGCCGCGGCGACATCGAGCGCGGATTCGAGCGCCGCGTTACGAGTCGCCATCGCCCGGGACTCACTGCTCGCCGTCCGCGATTCGCTGGTCAAGATCGCAGAGCGGAAACCACCGGTCGTGGCGTCGGGCTCCGTGACGCGGTCCACGCCGCCGCCCCCGCGGCGCGATAGCGTCGCCCCGCCGGGCCCCGCGGAGCCCCCGGCCCCGATCCACGCCCCCGCGCCGCCGGCCGTCGTCGCTGGGGGCACCCACACGTGCGCGCTCAACACCGAGGGCGTGGTGTCCTGCTGGGGCGGCGACGATCGCGGACAGCTCGGGATCGGCAGCACCGCGCGCCAGCCGTCGCCAACGCGAGTCGGCGGCGATATCGTCTTCTCCCAGGTATCGGCCGGCATCGCGCACTCCTGCGGGGTCGCGCGGACCGGGGCCGCATACTGCTGGGGTGACAACGGTTACGGCCAGCTTGGCAGCGGCCAGGTCGGCGACTCGAGCGCCGATGGGCGGCTCACGCCGACCCGCGTCGGAGGGGCACACACCTTCCGGACCGTGGCGACCGGTACCACGCATACCTGCGGCCTCACCACCTCGGGCGAGGTCTGGTGCTGGGGACGCAACCTTTACGGGCAGCTCGGCGATGGCAGCACGCAGGACCGCGCCACGCCGGTCCGCGTCGAGAGCGCCGCGCATTTCGTCGCCCTCACCGTGGGATGGAATCATTCGTGCGCACTCGACCCCGTGGGACAGGCCTATTGCTGGGGGCAGAACGCCTCCGGGCAGCTCGGCGACGGCACGACCATCGTCCGGGCCACGCCGACGCCGGTGGTCGGCGGCGGGCTGTTTCGGGCCATCGCGGCCGGGGGATCGCACACCTGCGCGCTCTCGACGATTGGGCAGGCGTTTTGCTGGGGGCGGAACATGGCTGGTCAACTGGGGACCGACGATGCGCGCGATCACCCCGTCCCCGTGAAAGTGTCGAGTGCCTTGGTCTACACGGACATCACCGCCGGGGGCGTGCACAGCTGCGCGCTCACCCCGAGCGGCGAAGCCGACTGCTGGGGACGGAATAGTTACGGACAGTTGGGTGATGGGAGCACGACCGATCGCCCGATGCCGGTCAAAGTGCGTGGCGGCCAGACGTTCGTGGCCATCCACGCCAGCGGTGCGCATACGTGCGCAACATCGACCGGCGGGGCGGCGTACTGCTGGGGCAACAATAGTGATGGCCAGTTGGGAGACGGAACGACAAACGATCGGTCGGACCCCACTCCGGTGAGCGGAGCACGATGATGCATATGCGCGGGATATCGGCGAGAGCGGTGTTGGTCGCCGCGAGCCTTGTGATCGGCTGCAAGAGCAGCGACCACCCGACCGGACCGGGAGGCACTGGTCCACTCCATACGATTGTCGTCACGCCGGACAGCGCGTCGATCGCGATCGGGGGCAGCCAGACGCTCACCGCCAGCGGGCAAGACGCGCAAGGTCACGTCATCTCGGGGTTGACGTTCTTCTGGGCCAGCAACGTCGATTCGCTCGCCACGGTCACCCAGGGCGGTGCGGTCACGGCGGTCGCCATCGGCAAGCTGCAGATCGCGGCCAGCGCGCAGGGCGTATCGGGATTCGCGACCGTGACGGTCACCCCCAAGCCAGTGGGCTCGATCGTCGTGACCCCGTCGCACGCAACGATTCGCATCGCGACCACCCTCCAGCTCAGCGACACCGTCAAGGATCAGACGGGCAAGGTGCTCACCGGTCAGACGGTCACCTGGAGCAGCGACAGCAGCAGCACAGTGTCGGTGGACGGCAACGGCTTGGTGACCGGACGCCAGATCGGCACCGCGACGATCACCGCCTCCGCGGGCGGCAAGAGCGCGACCGCGGCGATCATCGTCTCGCAGATCCCCGTCAGGTCCATTACCATCCAGCCCGCGAATCCTGCCGTGGTCGTGGGACAGACGACGCAGCTCACCGCCACCACCTTCGACTCGGCCGGCGATGTGTTGCCCGGTCGCGTCGTGCGTTGGAAGTCTCGGACTCCGGCCGTCGCGACCATCGACTCGATCGCGGGCCTCGTGACCGGCGTGAGTGCGGGGACCTCGCGGATCATCGCCACCAGCGAGGGGATTGCGGACAGCGTCCTCGCGACCGTCAGCGCGGCGCCGATCAACTCGGTCGTGCTCTCGCCGAACCTGTCGCAACTGCACGTGGGACAGTCGCAGCAGATCACGGCAACGGTCACGGATGTGAATGGCAATCCGGTCAACGGGGCCACGGTCACCTTTGCATCGAACATCCCGGGCATCGCGAGCGTGACCAGTTTCACCACGATGAGCGCGCAGATCCTGGCCGGCCCGGGCACCGGTACCGCGACGATCACGGGTACGAGCGGGGCGAAGAATGGCACCGCGACGATCATCGTGTCCGCGGTCGCCGTCGATTCCGTGCACGTCGCAGCGGCGCACGACACGCTCACCGTGGGCCACCAGGACACCCTGACGGCAACGGCATTCGACTCGACGGGCGCCCCGCTAACCGGACGGCCGGTCACCTGGCGCTCGAGCAACACCGCCGTGGCCACCGTGAGCGCGGCCGGGATCGTGACCACGCTGCAGCCGGGCACAGTCGTGATCTTCGCCGCCATCAGCGGCGTCTCGGGCAGCGTCACGCTGCTGGTCAATCCGGTGCCGGTGGGGTCGGTCACCGTCACACCGCACGCCGACACGCTCGTCCAGGGTGTGCAGCTCCAACTCAACGTGGTCGTGCGCGACAGCCTCGGTAACGTGATCGCGAGCCCCACGGTGAATTGGTCGTCTACGGACAACAGCAAGGCGACCGTCACCTCGACCGGACTCGTGACTGCGGTGAACCCGGGCACGGCGCAAATCATCGCTCAGGACGGGGGCAAAGCCGACACGAACACGACCCTCGTGAAAGCGTCGGTGGCGTCGGTGGACGTCGCACCCTCGCTGGACACGATATTCGCCACGTCGCCGGGCAACACGGTGCAGCTCATCGACTCGGCGTTCGACGCGAGCCACAACTATCTACCCGGCATCGCGGTCACCTGGTCGGTCACGAGCGGCACCGTGGTCGGCGTAAGCGGTGCGGGATTGGTGACGGCCAACAACACTGCCGCCGGCACGGCGACCGTCACGGCGACGAGTGCCAGCGGGCCATCGGGGTCGGGTTCGGTGGTCGTCATTGGTCACTCGGCGTCTGTGGCCCCCGCCGCGCCCGGATCAAGCACACTGTCGGCATCGGCAACCGGTTTCCCGTCCTCGACCACCGACAACGCAGTCGTTCTCGACACGTTCAACACGGACGTGAGCGCCACGCGCATGGTGACGTGGACATCATCGGATCCAGCCACGGTCACGGTGAACGGCGGCGCATCGGCGACCGTGGCCGCCGCCACACCGGTGACGTTCGCCGCAGTGGGTTCCACCAGTCCGTCGGTCACTATAACCGTCGCCGCCGTCGACAACGCGAGTGCGAACAGCAGCGTAACCCTCACCGTGGTTCCATGATCACTCTCGATCGCAGCGGTCGCCCAGGGTGTGGCATCGCCCTGGCGATGCTGGTATTGGCTGGCGCCCCGTCCAGCCTACGCGCCCAGGAACTGCCGCTCAAGCGCCCGAAACTGTCCGCCATCACCGTGGCGTGTCCGGTGATCCCGACACCGCCGCCGACTGCGCAGCAGGTGGTCGAGGAAGCCAACCGATTGGCGACGCTCGGTCAGGAGGCGTCGATCGAAGGCGACCACCGGGCTGCGCGCGACCTGTTCAAGCAAGCGACGGCACTCGACGCCCGGGACGCCAGTTTGGCGTATCGGCTGGGGCGCGAATACGAGGACCTGCAGCAGCGGGACCTCGCGGTCCACGAATACTGTCGATATCTGTCGCTCGCACCCAATGCGACGGATGGCATGCAGATCGGGGATCGCGTGGCGAAGCTGCTGCCGGCCGGCACGTTGGCCCACGGGACCACAGTGGTCGTGCAGTTCAAGACCGCCGTCGCCAGCTACGACACGAGGGATTGGGGAACCGCGGCCGTTGGATTCGGCACCGTGGTCGAAGCCGCGCCCACGCTCTCTGCCGCGGTGTACGATCGCGCGTTGGCGCGCGACCACGATGGCGACGCCGCCGACGCGATCCATGATTTTGCGCGCTATCTGCAGCTCGAGCCCGGGGCATCGGATGCGACGGCCGTACGGGCCCGCATCCAGGCGCTCCGACATGGCATTCCCAGCACGGGCACCGCGTTCGCGCTCGGACTCTTGCCGGGTGGCGGGCAGTTCTACACGAAGCAACCGGTGCTCGGGGTCGTCGTGCTCGCGGTCGCCGCGGGTGGTGTGGCACTCGCGATCCAATCGCGCACGCTGACGCGGGACACGACGTTTCAAGGACCATTCGGGGGCACGTACCCCGGCACCTACACGCAGACTCAACATCCAGATGTCGTGTTGGGTATCGCCGTCGCCGGTGGCGTCACCCTGCTGGGCGCGATCGAGGCCGCGATCGTCGCGCACGGACGGAACGCCGGGTTGGATGACCCCAATGCGCCGACACGCACGGCGCTGCTGCCACACCTCGGGCCCGTGACGATGGAGCTGCCGACCGTCATCGCCGCCACGGACGGCCTGCGACTCGCCCTCCCGCTGCACGTGACGTTCTAGGTCGCCGTCCCCTTCGGGGTCCGCGGCGGGGGCGGTCAGCCCACGTCGCGGAGTCGCTCCCGGCTCGACGGGTGCACCAGTGCGAGCTGCGGAGGCGCCGGCAGCCCGAGTCGGATCCGCACGCGCGCGACGAAGCGATCGACACTCTGCGTCCGCCATTCGGACAGTGGAGCGCCGGTGATCGCACGCACGTTGTTCGTGAACACTTCCGGATCGGGATAGCGCAGCCGCGCCGCCACGTCCGCGACGGTCAGCCCCGCCATCCGAGCGTATTGAAATCCTCGGAGCACGCGAACCGCCATGACCATCGTGCAGCAGGGCGCGAGTCCAGCCCGGTGTAGCCAGACGTTCGTGTGCTGGCGCGAGAGACCGGCCGCCACCGCGAGGTCCTGAGCGGTCCGGAAACGCCACGTGGCGCGAAAGAGCTCACGGAGGGACTCCCCAACGCCGGACGGCGCGCGCACCTTGGCGACGGCCGCGAGAATCTGGGCCAACACCGACTCGTCCGCCCCTCGGGCCACCACGTCCTCCAGGCGGAGCCGCAGCCGCTCCGGCGTGTCGTCGAAGCCCGCGAACACGAAGTCGTGCATGCCATGGTCGGCGAGCGCCAGGATCGCCCGGGTCGTCTCGGGCGTCACGGTCGTGTATACGACCACAGAGGCGAGCTCGTGGATCGACTGCAACGCCCCCACGCCCTCACCACTGTCCGCGCAGCGGGCCGCTGGGTCGGCGATCACGATGTCGATCGGCCGGCGCCGGACTTCACCGCGCAGCACGCGCCACGTGGGGATGTCAAGCACGGCATGACGCCCCGCGGTCGCTGCGCGCACACGTGCCAGTTGGGAGCTCTCCAACCGAGCCGCAACCAGCATCACCGCAGCCCACCCATCATCAGCCGACCTCCCTGGTCCGCGCCCCACGCGTACCGCTCCAGGATGCGCTCAACCGGGCGTCTTCCATTTCGCCGCCTCGTGCTTCCGTTCAGCCGAGGGCACCCGCATCGACGACCGCGATCATTCAAGCAGTCGTCGTACGCTGTATGCCCCTTCTTCTGCGAGGTGAGCATGACCCCGATCGCCCGCCGCTCCGTAGTGATGCTCGCGACGCTGCTTGGCGTGCTTGCTGCGTGTAGCTCACCCACCGCTCCCCCTGCGGCCGCCACGTCCAATAGCGCCGTCATCGGTGCACCCGCCGTCCCAGGCGCAGGCGCCATGTGCGGTGTGACCGTAGGCTCGGATTCCCACTGCTAAGGCTGTCGTCGTCAGCGTCGGCCGCATGGCGTGCACGCGGCCCCGCTGCATCATCGTCCGATCAATCCGTGATCGTCGCCAGTATCCGCGCGTTCGACAGCGCGGCAGTGACGTGCGCCAACCGCTCAGGCGTCGCCACCGACGGCTCCGATTGTAGCTCGTACGTGCCGGCGGTCGCTCGCGTGAGCGCCGCCTCCGCACGGAAGAGTAACTCGCCGAGCTGGCGCTCCTCGGCGATTTCGACTACCCGCCGCAACGCCTCGATCGCCGCGGCTCGGCGCAGGAAAGCGAGGTCGCCGAGCGCGCCGTAATACAGGTATTCTGCTTCGAGTACCGGCCCCAAAGCAACTCCACCGAGGGACCGACGCAGCCGGGTAAAGTCCACCTCACGGCGGTCGAGTACCGCGATCTCCATCAAGTTGATGGTCGCGACCCATCGCATCATGAGTTCCCGAGCGGTCGCCACGAGTACGGAATTCGCATCTCGAGCCGTCTCCCGATACCCAGCGGCGAGCGCGATGGCCGCGAGGTCCCCAAGGACACGCTCTCGCGCAACTGGTTCGTCGATCGCCGACCACGCTTCGTACGCGTAGTCGATCGCTTCGGTGATCCGGCCTCGCCGATGCGCAATGTGCGCCCGATCGTGCCACGCCAATCCGCGCACTTCCCGGGTACGCTCCGACACCGCATCGGCTATGACGCGCGCGAGTTGGTCGTCCGCGTCCGGCAAATTTCCCCGGTCCGCGTCGAGATTGGCGAGGCAGGTCCGAGCCCTGAGTCCGATATGGTCGTCGCGCCATTTGCGCGCCAACAACAAGGCCGCCTGGTAGTCCGCCTTGGCGGCGCGCGCGTCCCCCAACTTGCGGTGGCACGCCCCGCTGCGAAGCGCTGCAGATGCGCCCAGCATCGCGTCATGACGGGCGCCGGTGCCCGGCACGGTCGCCGCCCGGACCCGCGCGTACACGGCGACGGCCAGCGCCCAGGTGGCTCGCTGGTGCAATGAGCGACCGTAGGCCATCAGCAGTGGCGCCAGGTGGGTGAGGTCGCCATTGGTCTCCCTCGCGGACACGGCGACGAGACTCGTGAGCAGCGCCCGCTCGGGCATTTCACTGGCGACCGACTGGATGGCCGTCTCCACAGCCAGTCGCTCAGCTGTCAGCGTCGTCTCGCTCAACCCCGCCTCGGCCCACGCGTCGAGATAACGAAGCGTCACGAGCCCGGCGAACGCCGCCCGCCACTCGGGCGACCCGTCCGAGAGCGAGCCGAGCGTGACGAAAAACGCTCGATACCTCGAAGCTTCGCCTACCCGCATCGGCATGACTGTATGCTCTATCACTACGCTCCAATATGGAGCCGGGGTGGGCCGGCGTCACTAGTCGCGCGGCGACCCGCCTTCTCGACCGCCGAAATGATTCCGGCCAGCGTGGCGCGCGCTGGCGAATTTAGGCACTCCTAATTATTGTTTACGCGTGGAGCCGAAGAAGAGTAAACCCAGACTAATCGTCGAATCCCCCGTCGGGAATATCGGCGTCGCGGATGCCGTCGGTCCTGCAGTCGGTCCTGCGGTCGGCCGCGGATGGCGACGCGCGCGGCTGACCCCGACTCTTGTCGAGTCGTACCGGACGGTCGCGGTCGAGGGGGCCTGGTGGCGGAAGGCGCTGGCGTTCGCCGGACCGGGATATCTGGTCGCGGTCGGGTACATGGATCCCGGAAACTGGGCCACGGACCTCGCGGGCGGCGCACAGTTCGGGTACACGCTGCTGAGCGTCATCCTGGTCTCCAACCTGCTGGCGGTGCTGCTGCAAGCGTTGGCCGCCAAGCTCGGCATCGCGACGGGCCGCGACCTCGCGCAGGCGTGCCGCGACCACTACTCGCGCCGCGTCGGGATCGCGCTGTGGCTGCTCGCGGAGATCGCCATCGCGGCCTGCGACCTCGCTGAAGTCATCGGGTCCGCGATCGCGCTCAACCTCCTGTTCCACATCCCGCTCCCGTTCGGCGTCATCATCACCGCGCTCGATGTCCTGGTGGTCCTCTACCTGCAGCACCGGGGATTTCGGCGCCTCGAAGTGGTCGTGATCACGCTGATCGCCACCATCGCGCTCGCCTTTCTGTTCGAGCTCGTGCTCGCGCGGCCGGACATGGCCGCGGTGGCGCGGGGGTTCATTCCCGTGCCGACGATCCTGACCAATTCCGCGATGCTGTACATCGCGATCTCCATCCTCGGCGCCACCGTGATGCCGCATAACCTGTATCTGCACTCCTCGATCGTCCAAACGCGACGCTACGACGAGACCGCACCAGGAAAGCGCGAAGCGGTCCGCTACGCGGTCCTCGATTCGACCGTCGCCCTCACGCTCGCGCTGTTCATCAATGCCGCCATTCTCATCGTTGCCGCGGCCACCTTTCATTCATCGGGCCATGCGGGAGTGGCCGAGATTCAGGACGCCTACAAGCTGCTGACGCCGCTCATGGGAGTCGGCGGCGCGAGCGTGGTGTTCGCGCTGGCGCTGCTGGCATCGGGCCAGAATTCGACGCTGACCGGGACGCTGGCCGGACAGATCGTCATGGAAGGATTTCTCAGTATCCGCCTGCGCCCGTGGGTCCGCCGGCTCATCACTCGCGGGATCGCGATCGTGCCCGCCGCCGTGGTCGCGGTGCTCTACGGGGAGTCGGGGACGGCCAAGCTCTTGATCCTCTCCCAGGTGATCCTCAGCCTGCAGCTCTCGTTTGCCGTCATCCCGCTCGTGCAGTTCACATCGGACCCGGCGAAGATGGGACCGCTCGCCAACCCGGCGTGGCTCAAGTCGCTGAGTTGGGCCGCCGCGGCATTCATCCTCGTAGTCAACGTCTGGCTGTTGGTGCTGGTCGTGCGCCCGAGCACGTGAGTCCCGTCTGATCATGTCAAGAAGGAGCGATCCGTGATGATGACGTCGCACACCGCGGTCCAACCGGATGATGTGCCGGAGCCCACCTACACCGGTCCGGTCGAGGACTACCTCAAGGCGATTTACGAGCTCGAGCGCGCCACCGGCACGGCGACCACGACGGACATCGCGCACCGGCTCGCCATCGCTCCCGCATCCGTGACCGGCATGGTCCGGCGTCTCGCCGATCAGCGCCTCTTGAAGCATGAGCCGTATCGCGGCGTCCGACTGACCCAGGCGGGTCAGCGGGTCGCGCTCCGGACGCTGCGCCGGCACCGCGTGATCGAGACCTTTCTCGCGCGGGTGCTCGAGTACCCGTGGGATGCCGTGCACGACGAGGCCGAGCGACTCGAGCACGCGGCCAGCGATCAGCTGGTGGACCGGATGGCCGCGGCCCTCAACGAACCGACTGTGGACCCGCACGGCGCGCCGATCCCGAGCCGCGACGGCACGGTCAACGATCGGCACTACCCGTCGATCGGAGACCTCGCCGTTGGTCAGCGTGCACGCCTCGTCTGCGTCAGCGACGACGACCCCGCGCGGCTCCGCTACCTGGCCGAGTTGGGACTCATCCCCGGTGCGCTCGTGGTCGTCATCGCGCATGCACCGTTCGAGGGTCCCATCTCCGTCCGGGTCGGCGCCCGTGACCAGGCGACCGAGCACGCCATCGGCCCCGCGCTCGCGCGCGCCGTGCTGGTGGACCCGGTGAACGCCAGCCGATAGCCGATCACGGCGACAACTACGGGCGGACGCCTCGTCGGTGCGGCGCGCTGACCGCTGGCCTCGGACGTCAGCGGCGCTCGACGCCCGCTGGTCCTACGACGTCGGAGGGGCCGTCCACACGTTGTTCGAGCGGTCGATGTCGATCAATCGATGGTCGGGGTCAAGCTCGATGCGCGTCACGTGCTTTCCTACGAACGCGTATCGACGCACGTAGCGCGTGGAGTTGGTACTCCAGACCTCGGCGGGATAACGGAAGTCCTGTGTGGAACTATCGGAAAAGGTGAAGCGGGCGCGGATCGGGAGCACCCCCCGCGCGCGGTTGGCGTACCGGACGACCACGTTGTCGGTGTCGACGTGGTGTTGGACCACGACCGTGTCGAGCGCTTGATCGAAATGGTAGTTCTCGATCCAGAACTCGCGCCAGAACCAGTCGAGGCGGTGTCCGCTCACATCTTCCATCGTGCGGTAGAAATCCGCTGGCGCGGGGTGCTTGTATGCCCACCGCCGGATGTAGGTCCGAAACGCGTCATCGAAGGCAGCCGGACCGAGGATCTCCTCGCGGAGCAGTTGCAGACCGACCGACGGCTTGTCGTAGGAGTTGAGTCCCAGCAATTGCGGGGGGACCCGATCGGCCTGGATCTCGATCGGGATGTCCACCCCGATCGATTCCGCCTTTTCCTCCAGTCCGCGCTCCTCGGCCGCGCGGGCCAACTGATCGCCGCGCTCGGGGTACCGGAGGGCTTCGGAAAAGAGGTTGATGAACGTGTTGAGCCCTTCGTCCTGCCAGAAATGGATTCGTTCATTCGACCCGACGATCATCGGAAACCAGTTGTGCCCGATCTCGTGGGTGACCACCGAGTACAACTCGTACTTGTCGTCGTTGCGGTCCTCCATCGCGAGCATCGGATACTCCATGCCGCTGATGGGGCCCTCGACTGCGGTGATCTGCGGGTACGGGTATGGAAACCAGCGCGTCGAGTATTCCTCGATCGACATCCGGGCCATGTCCGCCGCATCCTTCCAGATCGGCGCCGCGCTGGGCCGGTAATATCCCTGCGCGAGGATCCCGTGCCATGAGCTCACGTCCCACTGATAGTTCGGCGCCGCAGCCCACGCGACGTCGCGCACGTTGTGCGCATGGAATCGCCAGGTGAACGTGCCCGTGGTTCGCGGCCGCGCGGCGCCACTCGCCAGCTCATCAGGCGTCGTGATCGCGATCGGGGTCGCCGAGGTCGCGGCCTTGGCGAGCCGACTCCGTTCAGCGGCCGTCAGCACCTCGGCCGCATTGTCGAGCGATCCGGTCCCCGCGACAATGTATCCGGCGGGTACTGTGACGGCGTAGGTAAAATCACCGTACTCGAGATAGAACTCGCCCTGACCCAGATACGGCTCCGTGTTCCATCCGCGAAGGTCATCGTACACGGCGACTCGCGGATACCACTGCGCGAGCTCATACAACGCCCCGTCGCGCCCCATGCGATCGGCGCCATGCTCCGGGATCGCGAAGTGCCACGCGACGTCGAACGTCGCGGTCGCGCCGGGAGCCAGACCCTCCGGCAGATCGGCCTTGAGCTCGGTGCCCTCGACGCGCGTGGTCAACGCGACGTGCGTCGTCGATCCGCGGAGAAGGTCGAACCGATCGATCATGTCGCCACCCTCGAACCCCCGCGCGCCAAATCGCGATTGCTGCGGGAACACAAGTGCGTTGAGCGAGCTGTCTTTGAACGCGTTCTGTTCCACCTGGAACCAGACGAAGTGCAGCGTGTCCGGCGAATGGTTGGTATAGCGCAGTCGCAGTTGGCCGGTGAGTGTCTTGGCCGCGGTATCGAGCGTCGCACGGAGATCGTAGTCGGCGTGGTTCTGCCAATATCGAGGTCCTGGCATCCCGGACGCCGACCGAAACTCGGTCCCCGTAGGCATCGGAAGCGGCGCGAACACCGAGGTGTCCGCCACTCCCGTGGCGTCGAATCCGCCAATACGAGCCGGTGCTGGCGCAGGGGTCTGCTCCTGGGCCTGAACCGATATGGGCCGCACGGCGGCGCACAACGCCGCCGCGATGAGAACGCGGTAGGTGCGAATCATGACATCCATGCTGGGTAAGTGCCGAGCCCGGCCGGCGCCGCGCCGACGAGCGCCTAATACTACACCGGAGTGGCGCACGTCGATCGAACCGACGTCACTGGTATCTCGGACACGATTCACGGCACCGCCGTTGCCGTCCGCGGACCTTGACCGCGGTCGCGATCACGCCGGCAATGCGCGCCGCCGTCTCGGGGCGCGGTTCCGGCGGAGAGCCGGCGGTATAATTTCCTGGGGGTCGGGCGTCGATAGCTGGGGCCTCTGCTGTACTGACCCGAACCGGGCACCGCCCGAGAGGGACCTGCGTGATCCACCGCCGAGCTTGCGCATGGCGCATACGCTCCCAAACAAGAGCGGGTATCGGACTTCGCGCCCGATTGTCAGCCGCGATACGCCGCGTGGTGCCGACCGGAATGCGCCGTGCGATCCACGTCGTGATCATGATCGTCGGCGGCCTCACCCTCGCCGCAGGCACTGTCGCGGCCCAGACCGATACGACGCCCCCTGCCGGACCCGTGATCGTCGGGACCCGGGTTCGCGTGTGGCAGCGCGTGGCGAGTGATGTGTCGATGCCGGTGGTAGGGCGAGTCGCACACATCACCTCTGACAGCATCGCACTGTACGCGGAGGGTCTCACCACCCCGGTCGCGCTGGCATGGCCCTCGGTCGCGCGGGTCGAGGTCAGCGCGGGACCGCGGACCGAATCGCGCACCACGGGCGCGGCGCGCGGCGGGATCATCGGGGCGTTAGGCGGCGCGGTGCTGGGTGTGGTTCTCGGAAACATGGCCAACCGCAACGCACCAAAATTCGGCGTGGTCGGCGTGGTCGTCGGCGGCGGCATCGGTGCAGGGATCGGGGCGTACACCCCTGGTGAACGGTGGCAGCCGGCGACGTCTCCCACGCGCCCACTCGGACCCTGATCGAGGCAATCGAGCGGTAGACGACCGGCCGACGGTCGTGGGCCGTCCGTCTAGCCGCGGCGCGTCACCATGGCGTGCCACCACATCGTCATCCCGACGATGAACGCACCCGTGACCGCGGACGACAGCGACGCCACGAAGCCGCGGTAGGTGAGCGGGGGTCGGGTCAACGCCGCGGCGAGCACAGATAGCGCGCAGCCCACGCCCGCCATGCCCTCGCCGACCCGCAGCATGCCAAACGTCGCGCGCAATGCCCAGACCCCATGGTGGTATCCGAATAGCGCCGCGATCACGACGCACCCACCGAGAAGAACCACGGCGATCGCCAGGGCGACGATGACTGGAAGTCCTCGTCGATCCGCTACTGGCGTGCCGCGCGGCGCTGCCGATGCTCCCATGCGGCGCAGTATATCGATCATCACGCGGCGTGGCGATCCCATGAGGGACGCTCACTGCCGCATCGCGCACCAAAGGGGAAGAGATGCCGGCGCCGTGGCGCCATCCCTCACGGATTCCGTTCACGAAGACGGGTTGCCGCCACAGCTTCCGCGTCTTCTGCCCCGACACCGGCACGACCAACCCATGCGAATGCCGGGCCGCGTATGGCGGAGTGCCGCCTCCGGCCGGCGCGCCCGTAACAGCCTGCCATTCAACGATTTCTATGTCGAGCCGGTGCCTGAGGATGAGCTTGGCTGTCCCCCCGAGCGGTCAACTCGTGAGCCTAACGAGTGACGTTTCATCGCCGCGACACAGTGTCGTGGATCAGTCCGCTTCCACGCCTGGTCCGCTCACCCTGATGCGCTGGTCGGTCAGGCGTGATCGACGACTTGGTGCGTGGGGTACGCCGCAAGGATCTCCCGACACTGCGCGGCCGCGCCTTGCACCTCCGAGCGGCCGATGTGAAACGCGAACCAATGGCCTTGCCCCGCCGAATCCGCCGTTAGCTCGATGCGGACCGCGATTGGAGTATCCGACTGCTGAGATTCGACGCGGATCGTGAGGTTTGGCACCTCAGAGGTGAGGTATGCGCACCCCACGCCGGTAGTCGCGAGCCCATCCAGTCCCGTACAGAACCGCTCGACGCTCCAACTCGTCAGCACGGCTCCTCGAACGACGACCTGCGCGCCGGACGCCGAGCACGTCGTGGTCGCTGATAGCCAGGTCGCGTCCCACGTGTCCTCGCTCTCGTGCGCCGCGCGGCCATCGACCTCGAGCCGAATCGCGCCGAGTTGAAATCCCAATCGGGCTCCAAGCCGCCCACGACCTGAAACGTCGCCGGCTAGCGCCCGATCGCTCGCATCCCGCGGTCCCGGCTGGACATCGCCCATGACCGGAACTTATGGGATTGCCCAATTGGTGCTTGCCGGACTCTACTGTACGTCATGTCCGACGCCCTGCACTGCCGGCGTCCGGCGTTGCGGACGTCACCGTCGTTCGTCACGAGATGCATCGACCCGTCTGCGGCCAGCGTCGGGCGTTCGCCACCCTCTGCCGGTACGCGGGTGGGTGCACGGCCCCGGTCCTCTCCTCTCCGCACCGACTCTTCGCCTCGGGCCCCGTCCATGTCACCGACTCTCGACGCCTCCTGCACTCACGAACGCCGGCCGGGCACCTCGGCCTGCCTGTACTGCCGCCGCGAAGCACGACTCGTCGCCCGCGCGCGACTACATCGCGTGTACGCGTGGGCCGGCACCGTGACCCTCGGGTTGGCGATCGTGGCGATGGCCAGCGTGTCCGGGATGGCGGCATTCACCCGCTGGCGGCCACCGGCATGGATGCGCAACACCGCATCGGCGATGGTGACCGTGCAAGCGTCGGCCGTGAGCGCGCCGCATCTGATGCTGGGGTCGTCGCAGCCTGCGGCCCCCACCACATCGGGCCCCACCGTCGCGTCGGTCTCCCCGTCGATCTTGGCGCCCGCCGCCCCGGCGGTGACCCCGCCCCTCCAGCCGATCGTGAGCCAGGGCACGACGGTGTTGCGGGACAGCCTGATCGCGGTGCGGATGGGCAACAGCGTCACCCTGCACTTCGATACCCCGGGCGAGCGAACACGACGCCCCGAGAAGTTCGAACAGATCGTGCGCGCGACGCTCCCCGCGATTTACGGACCGGCTGTGGACTCGCTGCTGGCGAGCATCCCCATCGGGCGCCTGGTGCAGGCTGGGGATCTCCTGACCGATCTGCCGACGCGGGGTCTGCGCCTCTCGCTCGGCGCGGGTTGGATCCTCGCCGTGTGGCCCGAAACGCGGATTGGACACGACGGACCGCTGGTCGTCACGTACCGAACGCTGGTCACGCGGTAGCACCCAACCGCGATACTCGGCCGTCCGCCGAGTGTCGCTATCGAGCGCTCCCTGGCCGCGTGACGACGTCGGGCATGACGTGCTGGACCTGCGGGAGTAGGGCCAGCGTCCGGATGACCGCCGCGAGCGGTCCCGCACCGCTGTCGGGATTGGCGGGGATGCGCAGATAGTAGTACCCCGGCGCCGCATTCGCGCTGCCGCTGAAGGTCTTGGTGAAAACCCCGCGGGGGTCCGTGCCAATCCGCCGCCCGCCGATGACGACGCCTCCCACGAGGTCGATCGCGGCTTGCCGCTGTTCCGGCGTCGCGTTGTCCCGAAACAACAGCCACAGCTTGTTCCGAACGACACGCCCCGGGATCCGCGGGTCGTTCGTCACGATGTTGTCCGGCAACCGGGAGTCTTCCACTTCGTCGAGGGGCACCTTGTCGGGCGGCTCGGCCGGCACCGTGAAGACGTTGGCTCCGCTAGCGTACAGCGTGACGCGCATTGCCGTCACGCCACGCGGCACCGCGACGCCGATGCGCCGCGCCGCCGACGTCCCATCGGCCGGAATCACCGTGGCGCCATCCGACGCGACGACCTCGGGCGCAGACGCCGCATGCAGCGATCGGTCGAACAGCCAGCGCGCGTCCGGGCGCCCGCCACGCAGCGAATCGCCATCGACACTGTCGATCGCCACGTAGCGGAGCGCACCCGTTGCCGGGGTACCCGCCGTGATCGCGAGGGCGCCGGGCCGCGCCATCACGGCGACCGGCGGATGCAGTTGCAAGATGCCGGTGTTGCGAACGGCCACCGGCAGCTCGACCACACGCCGGACGGTATCGAAGGCCGCGCTCTCGGAGACCGTCAACTGAACCGAGCCGCATGATTCGCCCGCGATCGGTGTGACGGTCACTCCGTGCGGGCCGCCGAATCGCACCTCAAACGCCGTGCAGCCCATCTTCGTCGCGGTCGGCGGGACTCCCACCGAATCGTGTGCCGCGGGATGATGCGATCGGTCTTTCTCGGGCCGGGAAGCGGGCACAGCTCCCGCGCAAAAGCAGGACAGCGCCGTTGTGAGCACGATCACGCGTCTACTCCCTGCTGCGTCGTGGGCGGCCGCGCCACCGCATGCGGCGCGTGCCCCGAAGAATAACCGCGGAATGACGCGCGCTTCTATGTTTGATCATGGCGCCATGCCGGCGCCGCGTCGGCTCGACCACGCAGGTGGTCCGCCGAGCGACACTGGATCGATGATTCGATCACCCGTTCAGGGCGAGGAGCGCATGTCGGTCAAACGCGTGGACGACGTCTCGGCGGAGCCCGTCTCGGTCGGCAAGGGCACGACTCGACAGGTACTCATCGGACCTGATGAAGCTCCCCACTTCGCCATGCGCCGGTTCGTCATCGAGCCAGGTGGTGGGATGCCGGCACATACGAACACCGTCGAGCACGAGCAATATGTGTTGGCCGGCCGCGCCACGATCGGGATCGGCAACGAGACGCGTGAAGTGCGACGCGGAGACATCGTGTACATCGCTGCCGGGACGCCGCACTGGTACCAGGCCCACGACGGCGAAGCGTTCGAGTTCCTGTGCGTCGTTCCCAACCTCCCGGATACAATCGCGCTCGTCCCCGGTCAGTGATCGGCGGCCCGACCGGCCGGACCACCCGCGCGCCCGGCTATCCGCGGTCCGCGCTCGGATTCGGGACCGGGCCGCTCGCGGCGCGGTCACCGGGTGGCCGTCGCCGCCACGCGTAGAAGGCCGGAGCACCGAGGAGCACGATACCCAATCCGATCGCGGCGCGTCCCGGTTGTCCGAACATCGTATTGACCACCAGTGCGAGTGCCGAGAGGACGAACAGCGCGGGCGTGATCGGATAGCCGGGTACGCGAAAGGGGCGCGGTGTGTCGGGGCGGTGCCGCCGGTACCAGAACACGCTGAGCGCGCCGAGTCCGTAGAAGATCCACCCGCTGAAGATCACGTACGTCAACAACTGCTCGTAAGTCCCGGTCGCCGCGAGCACCATCGCCCACGCGCAGCTCGTCAGGATGGCGAGGGCCGGCGTGCCGAAACGCGGATGCACCTCGGCCAGACGCCGAAAGAACACGCCGTCTCGCGCCATGGCGTAGAAGACGCGAGGCGCCGTCAGCACAACGCTGTTCAACGCACTGAAGACCGCGAGCTCGGCCACGATCGCGATCGCCCGGGCGGCCGTCGGCCCGAACGAGACGTTGACCGCGTCCGCCGCGACCCGATTCGACTGGGCGACGCCCACCCCGCCAAGTACCCGGATATACGCGACGTTGGCGAGCAGATAGAGCACGACGACACCTGCCGTGCCGATCACGATGCCGCGCGGGAAGGTCCGCTGCGGATCGCGCGTCTCACCAGCGGAAAAGGTCACGTACTGCCATCCTTCGTACGCCCAGAGCGTCGCGATCATCGCGAGCCCGGACGCGGAGAGTAAGGCAAGGATCGGCAATGGCGCGGGCGGCGACGCCACGACCGTCCCGGACGCACGACCCACCACGAGTAGCGCGACCGTCATCCCGACGATGGCCGCGATCTTGGTGACCGTCGTCCACATCGTGACGGTGGCGCTGTGCCGCGTCCCGCGTACGTTGATGACCGCACAGAACGCGATCAGCGCCAGGGGTATGATCCGGGTCGCCAGCGCGTTGAGCGGCACCAATTCACCGAGATAGAGGGTGGACGCGACCGCCAACGTGGCCGCCGACCCACTCCCGATCACGAAGAACAGGGACCAGCCGTACAGGAACGCGGGCAATGGGCCGAAGGCGTCGCGGATGTAGACGTACAATCCACCGGCCTGCGGGTCCATCGCCCCGAGCTCCCCGTAGGTCAGCGCGCCAAGGAGCGAGAGCACGCCGCCGACGAGCCACACCCCCAGCGCGACATCGACCCGCGCGCCCACCGCTCGCAGCACCGTCCCCGGAATGATGAAGACTCCCGAGCCGATGACCGTCCCAAACACGATGGCGATCAAGTCCCGCAAACTGAGAACACGCGCCAGTCCCGGCGCCCGGTCGTTCATCGCGTGACCCTGCGGGCAGCGAGCGCCATGGTAGTCCATATTTGGGTTTGACTTCAACAACCGGAGATACGACGATAATGCGTCAGGCCATCATGGTGGAAGGTGCCGCTCGTCCCGGCGGCTGCTATTCGCACGCGGTCGTAGCCAATGGCTTCATATACGTCGCGGGACAGGGCCCGGCGCACCCCACGACCGGGGTCGTGCCCGACGCGTTCGGGGCCCAGGTGCGGCAGACGCTCGAGAATCTGCGGATCGTCCTCCGCGGGACGGGCGCCGATCTCCGCGATGTGGTCAAGGTGAACACATATCTGAACGACGTCACGCGCTTCGCGGAATACGACGCCATCTACCGCGAGTTTTTCCCCGCCGAGCCGCCGGCGCGGACGACGATCGGGTGTCAGCTGAAGGCCATTCAGGTCGAGATCGACTGTGTCGCGGTGGCGCCGACCACCACTGCGCGATAGCCGATCGTCCGATGATCGGCGTGGACTGGGGCATCACCAGCGTGCGGGCGTATCGGCTGCAGGAGCGGCGGGTCCTGGAGCGTCGCGAGGAGCCGAACGGCATCCTCGCCGTACGCGACGGGCAGTTCGACGACGCGCTGCGGCGTCTCGTCGGCCCCTGGCTCGTCGACGGTGAGGATCGCGTCCTGCTCTCCGGCATGGTCGGCAGCCGACAGGGATGGCGGGAGGCCGGCGCGGTCCGGTGTCCGGCCGGGGTCGCCGACATCGCCGGTGCCCTCGCCGACGTGCCATTCGACGGCGCGCAGGTGCGCCTGGTGCCCGGCGTCACGGGCGCCGATGCCGTCGGCATCCCCGAGATCATGCGTGGGGAAGAAACGCAGATCCTGGGTGCCGAAATCGGGACGGGCGCCGCGTGCCTGCCCGGCAGCCACAGCAAGTGGGCGTGCATCGTGGATGGTCGGATCACCGGGTTTGCGACGTACCTGACCGGCGAGGCCTTCGCCGCGCTGCGTGACCACACCATCTTGGCGCGCCAAATGCGCGAGGGCACGGCACGCGACGGTGCGGCACGCGACGCCGCGTTCGACGCGGGCGTGGCCCGATCCGCGGACCCGGGCGGCGTGTTGCATCATGCATTCGGGATTCGGTCGATGGGACTGGCGGGCCGGATGGCGGATGCGGACGCCGCGTCGTACCTGTCGGGTCTCATGATCGGACACGAGGTGCGCGCCGCGCTGCGACCCGCGGACGAGGTGTGGGTCATCGGGTCTGCGGCCCTGTCGGGTCTCTACGCCCGCGCGATTGCCGCGTGCGGCGGGGTGGCGCGTCTCGGCGATGCCGATGCGGCGGCACACGGATTGGGTATGATCGCCGCGCGAGCGATATGGAGCTGACGGACTGGTTCCAGCGCTGCCCCATCGTGGCGATCCTTCGCGGCGTTCGCCCGGAGGAGGTCGAAGCGATCGGGGTGGCCCTCGATACCGCGGGCATCGCGATCGTCGAGGTTCCGATGAACTCGCCGGCGCCGCTCGACAGTATCCAGCGGCTGCACGCGCGGTTCGGCTCGCGCCTCCTGATCGGCGCCGGCACCGTGATGCGAGCGGCACAGGTGGAGCAGATCGCCCGTGTCGGTGGCGCCGTGATCGTGACCCCGCACGCCGACCCGTCGATCGTCCGCGCCGCGCGGACCGCGGGCCTGTTCGCGATCCCGGGCTTCTTCACTCCCGCGGAAGCGTTCTCGATGCTGGACGCGGGTGCACACGCCATCAAGCTGTTTCCGGCCGAAGGCGCCAACCCCCGTGTGCTGACGGCGCTGCGTGCGGTGTTGCCATCCGACACGCGCGTGGTGCCCGTGGGCGGCATGGACCTTCACACGATGGGGCCATGGCTGCTCGCGGGCGCCGCCGCGGTCGGCGTGGGCTCGGCCATCTACCGTCCGCGCGACGGCGCGGCGATTGTAGGCCAGCGTGCGGCGGCACTCGTCGCGGCGGCCGCGCCGGGTCGTCCCCCCGTGACGTGATCAGTCAGCCAGCCGACGGTCGGTCGTCGCGCCGACGCTTGCGAGGGCGATGAGCGCGCGCGAAGATGGACGCCGATCGGATCGCCTCTCCATCCACCGAGGATTTCGTATGGCTCGACCGGCTTGTCTGCTCCTGGCGATCGCGACAGTCGCCTGCCCCGTCCTTCGCGCACAATCCCCGGTCGATTCGGGGCTGGCGTCGTATATCGGCGGGATCAGGGCGATCGACAATCATGCGCATCCCCTGTTGCCGGTCGTGCCGGGCGCACCGCCCGACACGGACTATGACGCGCTGCCGCTGGGCGCCATCCCGGCGTTTCCGCTGCCCACTGGCCTCCGCACCGACAACCCCGCCAACATTGCCGCGTGGCACGCGCTCTATGGGTACCGGTACGACGACGCGAGCGACGCGCACGTCAAGGAGCTGCTGCAGTTGAAGGCGGCTGTCGCGACGGAGCGAGGCGACCGCGCAGCCGAGTGGGCACTCGACCAGATGGGCACGGACGTCATGCTGGCCAATCGGGTGGCCATGGGCCGCGGCCTCGGACCGCCGCGGTTTCGCTGGGTCGCGTTCGTGGACGCGCTCCTCTTGCCCCTCAATACCGCACGCGAAGCCGCGGCGAGTCCCGACTACCGACCGCTGTACCCGCGCGAGGAGCGACTGCTGCGGCGATACCTCGCCGCCCTCCCGCTCGCGACCCTCCCCCCGACGCTTGGCGCCTACGTGGCGACCGTCGTGACTCCCACCATCGAGCGGATGAAACGCGACGGTGCGGTCGCCGTGAAGTTCGAGGCCGCCTACCTCCGGCCGTTGGACTTCGGCAATCCGCCGGCTGCCGCGGCCGCCGCCGTCTACGGCCGGTACGTACGCGGCGGGACGCCAACGCATGCCGAGTACCGACTGCTGCAAGACTACCTGTTTCGCTCCATCGCGCGCGAGGCGGGTCGGATAGGCCTCGCCGTGCACATCCACTGTATGTACCTCGCGGGCGGATTCTATCACGTCAGCGGCAGCCACCCGATGCTGCTCGAAGATGTGTTCAATGATTCAACGCTGCGGGCGACCCATTTCGTGTTGCTCCACGGCGGGTGGCCATTCGTCGGCGAGACCCTGGCGATGATCGGCAAACCCAACGTGTACGCGGACATGTCGCTCATGACCGGGGTGCTGTCGGCGACCACCCTGGCGGGCGTCCTGCGCGAATGGCTCGAGGAGTACCCGGAGAAGGTCCTGTACGGGAGCGACGCCTTCGCGGACCACAACGACGACCCGGTCGGCTGGGCCGACGAGGGGTGGATATCGGCTCGGACCGGGCGCCGGGCGTTGGCGATCGCGCTCACCGCCATGATGCGCGACGGCGACATCACGCGGGACCGCGCCGAAGAGATCGCGCGGATGGTCCTGCGCACCAACGCCGCGACCTTGTATGGCATCGGCACACCGTGACCCGTAGCGGCCCCATCGCGGTGGACCGCCTGTCGATCGTCGATTCGCATACCGAAGGCGAGCCGACGCGCGTCGTGTTGGATGGGTGGCCGCCGCTCGCGGGTGCGACGATGGCCGAACGAGCGCGCGACGTGTCGGCCCGCTTCGACCACCTCCGGCGCGCGATCGTCGGAGAGCCGCGCGGTAGCGGCGTCGCGGTCGGCGCGCTGCTCACCCCGCCCGTCGAGCGTGGGTCGGTGTGTGGGGTCGTCTTCTTCAATGACGCGGGTGTGCTCGGCATGTGCGGGCACGGCACGATCGGGGTGGTCCGCACCCTCGTCCATCTCGGGCGTGTGACGGCGCGAACGCTGCGGATCGATACGCCGGTCGGCACCGTCGGTGCCGCGTTGCACGACGATGGCTCGGTCACCGTGGAGAACGTCCCGGCGCGCGTCCATGCGCTCGATGTGCGGGTCCACGTACCGGAGCTCGGATGGGTGACCGGCGACGTCGCATGGGGCGGGAACTGGTTCTTCCTCGCGCACGGACTCGCTTCCGAAAGCCCGGACCCGCCGGGCGCGCACGGTCCTGGGCGGCGGGATATCCCGCTGACTCTGTCGCAGGTCGGGCCATTGACACATCGCGCCGCGGCCATCCGTGACGCGCTGCACGCCGCCGGCATCCGAGGTGCGGACGACGCGGTCATCGATCACATCGAGTTCGTTGCTCCTCCCGGCCGCGCGGATGCCGATGCGCGCAACTTCGTGCTGTGCCCGGGTACCGCATACGACCGGTCGCCCTGCGGGACTGGGACGTCGGCCGCCATGGCGGTGCGGCACGCGCGCGGGCTGCTTGCGCTCGACGCGCCGTGGCGCCAAGAGAGCATCACCGGGACGCGGTTCACCGGCTGGCTGACCGCCCGCGGAGACGAGATCGTGCCGTTCATTCAGGGCCACGCCTGGATCATTGGAGAAACCGTGCTGAGATTCGGAGACGACGACCCCTTTCGATGGGGCATCACCGAGGACGTCGCCTGATGCAGGCGACCGATTGGCGCGGAGTGATCCCCGCGATCACGACCCCCTTCGACGAGGCCCTGGCGGTGGATGCGCCCGCGCTTGTCCGCCACGTGGAATGGCTGATCGCCGCCGGGTGCGCGGGCGTCGTCACACTCGGCTCGCTTGGCGAGGCACCCGCGCTGACGACTGCGGAGAGAGTGGACATCGTCCGGGCCAGTGCGCGCGCCGCGAGCGGGCGGGTGCCCGTGGTCGCGGGCGTTTCCGCATACACGACCCCCGAAGCCGTCCAACTCGCGCGCGAGTGTGCCCGCGCGGGTGCGGACGGGCTGATGGTGCTCCCGCCCTACGTGTATCGCGGCGACTGGCGGGAGACGCGGGCGCATCTGAGCGCAGTGCTGGAAGCGACGCCGCTGTCGTGCATGCTCTACAACAATCCCATCGCCTACGGTACGGACATCACGGCGGACGAGATCGGCGAGCTCGCCGCACGGCACGCCAACCTGCACGCGGTCAAGGAGTCGAGCGGTGATGTGCGGCGGGTCTCCGCGATCCATGCGCTGGTCGGGGATCGGTTGCGCATTCTGGCCGGCATGGACGACGCCATTGTGGAGAGCGTGGGAGTGGGCGCGGTCGGATGGATCGCCGGGCTGGTGAACGCATTCCCCACGGAATCGGTGCGACTGCTCGAGCTGGCGCTGGCCGGCCGACGCGCGGAGGCGGCGGCACTCTACGCGTGGTTCCTCCCGCTGCTCCGACTCGACACCGTCCCCAAGTTCGTGCAGCACATCAAGCTCGTGCAGCAAGAGGTCGGGCGAGGACACGAGCGTGTACGGTCACCGCGACTCACGTTGCACGGGGTCGAGCGGGATGAGACGCTCCGGCTCATCCGGCACGCGGTGGCGACTCGACCCGCGTGATGCGATCGGCCGTTCGCCCCGGCCGACATGCATCCCACCGGGCCCGGACGCGCTAGGCGCGACCGCCGACGGCGGCCAGCACGGCCCGCGCCGCGTGGTAGCCGCACATCCCGTGCACCGCGCCGCCCGGCGGCGTGGAGGACGAGCACATGAACAGGCCGGCGACCCCGGTCGCGTAGGGTACGCGGCGAGCGACCGGCCGGAAGATGACTTGGCTGAGCGTGTTTGCGCCGCCGCCCAGATCGCCGCCCACGAGATTCGCGTCATAGGCCTCCAACGCGGATGGGGACATCACGGAGCGTGCGGCGATGACATCACGGAATCCAGGCGCGAACCGTTCGATCTGTGCCTCGATGCGCGCGACCATATCCACGTCCGATCCGTTCGGAACGTGACAATATGCCCACGCGGTGTGGCGGCCCGGCGGTGCCCGCGTCGGATCGAACAACGAGGGCTGCACGACGAGCACGAATGGCCGGTCGGTGTGCACGCCGCCCCATGGGGCCGCCTCCGATGCCACGATCTCGTCGAGCAATCCACTCACGTGTACCGTCGCCGCCTGCGCGCACCTCGGGTCACGCCAGGGGATCGGCTCCGACAACGCCCAATCCAACTTGAACGCGCCCGGTCCGTAGCGAAACCGCGAGAGCGCGCCGCGCTCGCGCGCGGACAGGCGCTCGCCAGCCACGGCCACGACCTGACGCGGGGTCAGATCGAGCACGACGGCATCGGTCGGCGGCAATTCCGTCAACGACCGGACGGGCGCGTTGGTGACCACCGTCCCGCCGAGCGATTCGAGATAGGCGACCAGCGCGCCGGACAGGGCTCCGCTCCCACCGCGTGGGATTGGCCACCCGACAGCATGAGCGGCGGCCCCGAGCACGACGCCGAACGCCGCCGAACCCAGCCGCGTCAGCGGGAGGATGCTGTGCGCCGCGAGTCCGCCGAACAGGGCCTGCGCGCGTACGCCAGCGAAGGCGCCTCGCGCCACGGTGGTCGCCGAGGGTAGCCCATAGCGCGCGAAGCGGGCCATCAGCAACGGGTGGCGGGGCAGCCGGACGGGCGCCGTCGGTGCGAGGAGATCGTCGCACAACGCGTCCCATCGTGCGACGAACGGCGTCATGATGGCGCGGTATCGGCGGCCGTCGCGGCCGTCCAATCCGGCGGCCGTCTCGCCGATGTCGCGATGCAGGAGCACGGCGGGCCCGTCGTCCATGACCTGCGCGAGCGCCACCGGCGGGTGGATCCATTCCACGCCGTGTGCGGCTAGCGGGACGCTCCGAAAGAAAGGCGACGATACCGCGAACGGGTGGACCGCCGACCCCAGGTCGTGGAGATAGCCTGGGAGCGTGATGGCGCCCGATCGGACGCCACCCCCCGGCGTGTCAGCCGCCTCGCGGACGACGACCGACCACCCGGCGCGGGCCAGCTCGATCGCCGCGGCCAGTCCGTTGGGCCCTGATCCCACCACGATCGCGTGCCGCGCACCAACACGCGATCCGCCCCGGCGACTACCCGATCCTGCACTGGGCATGCTCTGGCCCCGCTGACTGGCTCGAAACCGCGACGCCGCCGGCCGGTGCGGTCACCCGCACCGGCCGACGACTCTGATGACCCTGATGATGGCGCGTACCGTCGCGCAAACATAGGGCCTCGGATCGCGCCGTGAATGGCGCTATGTGTTCGCGAGCGCCTTGACTGCAGTCGAGAGTGCCCGGACCCGAGCGGCATCCGCCGAGCCGGATGCATCGTGGTCCAGCCGGCTCGCCAGCTTGGCGAGGGCCGCCTTCTGCGGCTTGCCGGTCAACTGCTCCGCCGCGTCCAGGTCGCGTGCAATGGCGGCCGACTGGTCGGGCTTCACCCCGTGCTGTCGCACGAGCTGGTCGAGATACGCCCGGGCGACCACGAAGCTCGGGGGCCACACCAACTGCTGCTGATCCGACGGATTGGAGACGTCGAACCGCACCAGTTTCGCGGCGTCGATCTCGTTCTGCGACAGATATTCGCTCGGCTTGAGATCGAAGATGTCGAGCCCGCGGCCGATCTCCGAGCCATAGATGTGCCCATTGTACCAGTACGCATTCCAGAATCCGGCGATCAGCAGCTTGGTCGAATCCATCGGCCCGCGGTCGAAGAACGCAATCTCCCTCGGGTGTGCGGCGTCGGTGAACTCGAAGACCGATACCCCGCCCTGATACCAGCCCTGGGCCATGATGTCGCGGCCCGGAACCGGAATGAGCGACCCGTTGTGCGCCACGCAGTTTTCCGTCTCCGTCTGCGGCGCCGGCATCTTGTACGAGCTCGCCATCTGCATCTTGCCATTGGTGATCGTGTAGATCGCGTCTGCGCCCCACTTGATCGGATCCGACGCGCGACACCGGGGTTGAGTGCCGCCACCCCATTCGTCGGTGAAGAGCACCTTCTTGCCGTCGTTGTTGAACGTCGCCGAATGCCAGTAGGCGAAATTCGGATCGCTCACCTCGCCGATCCGCTTCGGCTGTGATGGGTTGCGAATATCCAAGAGGATGCCGTTTCCAGAGCACGCGCCCGCGGCCAGCCCGATGGCAGGATAGGCGGTGATGTCGTGGCACTGGTCCGTCCGCGCGGTGCTGTGCGTCGTGTCGTGTGCGTTCATCTCCTTGGCCAGCCCATCGACGGCGCCGGTCTTGGCATCGGCGAAGATCCGAGGCGAGCTCACGACCTTTGCGTCCTGGGGCGACGCCAGCGGGACGCGGATGACCTCGATGCGGAACAACGACGTGTTTGGATCCTTGTCCGGTTCGGCCCCCGAACACCCGGGGAGCTCGGCGCCGGGCCGCACGGTGCTCGTGCCCGACACATAGACGTAGAGGATGCCCGGGTCCTTCGAATCGGGGACCAGCGTGTGCGTGTGCGAGCCGCGACAGGTCTGCACCGCGGTGATCAGCTTCGGGTGGTCGAGATCGTGAATGTCGTAGATGCGCACCCCGCGAAACCGCTCGGTGCTGACCGTATCCTTGACGCCCTGCGTCCCGCAATCGACCCGGCCCCGCGTCTCCTCGACCGACACGAACATCAGGTTGCCGTAGATCGATGGGTCGCCCTGCCCGCCGGGACACACGAGCGTGGTCCGCAGCGTCGGGTTGGTGGGGTTCGAGACGTCCCAGATCATCACGCCGTGAAAGTTGCCCTGGAAGACGTAGTTTCCATCGAACGCGAGGTCCGAGTTCAGGAAGCCGAAGTCGCCCAGGTTCGCCGGATTGTAGAACCCCTCCGGTTTCGCGCCGTGACCGATCAACGTCATGTTGCGAGCCGCCTCGCCAGCATCCTTCCAGCCCGCATGGAGTCCCACGCGAGGGTCAGCGGACTTGCGGCTTGCGCTGTCGCTCTGCGCACCTGCCGTGACCGCCGTCGCCAGCAGACCAGCCGCGAGGGCCAGCGGCCACGCACGCGCGATCGCCCGAGGTACGTCCACACGCCCAGTCATGAATTCAGATCTCCTGTCGCATCTCATTAGTATGGGTCCCGCTGAAGTGTCGGAGACGTGCTCACGCATGTCGTGACCGAAAGTGGTCACGGTCGGCGCGCTCCGGGCGGCGGTGCATCCAGCATCGCACGCATGCGCTTGATCTCCGCGCGCTGATCGGCATCGACATCCGAAGCGAAGCGGAATATGTCGGACGCTTGCGCCGCGCCATTCGTGGCGAAGAGCTCCTTCACCATCACCAGCGCGCCTTCGTGGTGGCGAATCATCCCCTCCAGGAACAGCTGGTCGAACGCCGGGCCCGTGGCCTTCGCCAGCGCGGCCATCTGCTCCGGCGTCAGCATGCCGGGCATCAGCATGTTGCCCATCGTCATCCCGGGCATCATCGGCATGTTGCCCGAGGAGTCCGGCACCGCCTCGTGGTGATCCTGGAGCCAGGTCCGCATCATCCGGATCTCGTCCCGCTGGGAGATTGCGATGCGCTGGCCGAGTAGCGGCATCTCCGGGCGACTCGCGCGGCTCGCGATGAGGCTCACCATGGTGAGCGCCTGCGTGTGGTGCGCGATCATGCCTTGCATGAAGCGCACGTCCGCCGCGTCATCGCCGGCGTGCGTCGTGTCCGACTGCGCATTCGCGGGTGCCGCTTGTGCCGACACCGTGCGGCCCGCGACGGCGCCCGTGACCGCGGCCACGAGCAGCATCGCCGTCGCCACGCGCCGAGCCGATCTCCGGACCCCTACCGTGCACCCAGTGGCCCGACCCAGGTTGCGCCCAACCGCGGTCTTGGTCAGCATTGATACCCAGTGCTGTTAATTGAGACACTTCGTTATGCCTGCGCAGCGAAGGTACCGCGTGCGCGCGCCGCGCGAAAGCCACCGGCGTCACACCGTGCTCCGGGTGACGCGACCGGGAGTCCGGCGATCCCGGCATTTCCCGAGGCGCCCAGCGTGGTACACGGCACCGCGCACGCGTGATCGCGATGCCGCTCGATCCATCGACCGCCGCCCTGGTCACGGCCGCCCACATCGCGCTGGCGGCCACGGTGTCCGCGCACATCGTGCTGACGAAGGACAACGTTCGGGCGGCGATCGGGTGGACGGGACTCGTCTGGCTCACCCCGGTGCTCGGCGCCGCGCTGTACGTGCTGCTCGGGATCAACCGTATCAATCGCCACGCCGGTTCCATGCGCCGCCAGCCACCGCTCGGGGCCGCCGACCGGGCGGCCGTCGTGCGCGCGACGATCGGCGCGCCCGCGCCGGCCGAACTCCCGGCGGACTCGCCGCTGCCGCTGCGCGCGATCGCCCGGGTCGTCGGCACGGTGACCCGGCTCCCGCTCGAACCCGGGTGCGCGATCGACCCCCTGGTCAACGGCGACGAGGCGTACCCCGCGATGATCGCCGCGATCGAGGGCGCGACGCGCACGGTCGCGATGGCGACCTACATCTTCGATCACGGCGTCGTCGGGACGCAGTTCGTGGAGGCACTGGCACGCGCCGTTGGCCGCGGAGTGGCCGTGCGCGTGCTCGTGGACGGGGTGGGCGCCCGCTACAGCCATCCGCCGATCGTCGGCGAGCTTCGGCGGAGCGGCGTGCCGGTCGCGCGGTTCCTACCGTCGCTCATCCCCATTCCGCACCCGTACTTCAATTTGCGGAACCACCGCAAACTGATGGTCGTCGATGGCGCGATCGCGTTCTGCGGCGGCTTGAACGTCCGCGATGCGTGCCTCCTGTCACTGGGGCTCCCCGACGCGACGCGGGACCTGCATTTTCGCGTTCGCGGACCGGTCGTCCAGCAGATCATGCGCACGTTTGCGTTCGACTGGCAGTTCACGACGCGGGAGCCGCTGCCCGACGCCGTCTGGGCGCCATCCGTGGAACCGGTCGGCGATGTCGTCGCCCGCGGAATCGCCGGCGGACCGGACGCGGATTTCGAGACCGTGCTGATGGTGATGCTCGGGGCCATCTCGCAGGCCACCCGGTCGGTCCGAGTGGCGACGCCCTATTTCCTACCCGACGCGCCGTTGATCGACGCGTTGCGCGTTGCCGCACTGCGTGGGGTGGATGTCAAGATCGTGCTGCCGGAGCGCGGCAACCTGCGGGTCGTCCAGTGGGCGGCGACCGCACAGTTGCCACAGGTGCTGGCCTGGGGGTGCCAGGTGTACCTCTCTCCCCCACCCTTCGATCACACCAAGCTGCTGGTCATTGACGGCGAGTGGGCGCTGATCGGCTCGGCAAACCTCGACCCGCGCAGCCTCCGGCTCAATTTCGAATACAACATCGAGTGCTACTCCACGGTCCTCGCGTCCCAACTGGGGACGATGCTGGACGACAAGATCGCCGCCGCCCGATTGCTCACGCTGGACGAGCTCCAGCGGCGCTCGCTCCCACGCCGCGTGCGCGACGGCGTCGCGTGGTTGGCGCAACCGTACCTGTGACGCCCGAGGACGGCGCGCCACCTAGGGGTCCATCGCTCAGCGATGGCCCCGGGATCCGCCTCCTCCTGATGGCCGGAACTCGGACCGTCCCTGGCTCCGGGCCGCATGGTATTGGCTCGCCATGTTTTGGCGTTCCGACTCCTGGCGCCGAAACATCGATTCATCGGATTCCCGCGCCTGGGGCCGTGCGAATTCCTGGGCGTGCCGGGTCTCCATCTGCTGACGCGCCGCGCCGTACGATCGATCGAGAGGCGACGGCGTTCTCGCGGTCGCGGCCCGACGGGGCAACGCCCCTCCGAGCGTGGGGCTCGCCGCCGGCAATCCGCCGCGCGCCGGCGCCAACCCGCGACCGCCGGCGGCCGGCGCGGCTGCCGACCGAATGGGAGCCCGCGCTTGCTGCGCCGTCGGGTCAGTCGATCGGAGCGAGGAGAGCTCCGACGCGGCGAGCGGCCGCCCGCCGTTGGCGCCCAACGATCGCTCTTCCGCGGAGAACCGCACGGCGGGTGGTGGCGGCGCATGCAATGCCACGACCGATCGCGTAGCCAGCCGCGATGGCGGCGCCGCGCTCGGTCGATCGGCGTCACGCGACCCGACTAAGCTCGCGCGCGTCGGGGCGATCGACGGTCCGCTCCCCAGCACCCGCGCCCCGGCCACCTGCGACTCGGACAGATGCATGGCCGAGCGCTCCACAGGGGCACCATCGCGGAACGCGCTCGATGACACCGCGGTCACGGCCCCGGGGACCGACCGATTGCGGTAGGTGGTGACGGCCGACACGGTGGCGACATTGATGCGCTCGCGGTACTGAATCCCCGTGCGGTAGTACGGGATGTACGGCTCGCGTGGCCCGAGCGGAAACCACCCGATCCCGGTGCCCCATGTCGACCCGCCGATGAACGTGACGAAGCCCGGCCCCCACACCGGACCGACGATCAGCGGTCCCGGGCACCAGCCCCACGCGCCCCCGATGAACGCCCACCGCCCATAGTGGAAAGGCGCCCATCCCCATGGCGCATCATCGACCCACGTCCAGCCCCACGGATCGACCCACACCCACTGGCCGACGCTGTATGGCGCCCATCCAACCGCGACGGTCGTCGGAAACCAGACCGGGCCGTAATCGGCGTTCGTGACCCACCCGCCGCCGGCGTCGAGATCCGCGAGCCCCCCCATGTCGGGGGGGACGTACCGAGCGGCCACCTCCGCGTGATCTTCGCGCTCATTGCGCGCGCGTGCCCATTGGTCGAACTGGTCCGGCGCCCCCGCGGCCTCGACGTCGTAGGTGGGCGCACTATCGCCGCGAATCGTCGCGGTCTGCTGCGCCTCGACGGCGAAGGTTGATCCCGACGAGGTCACCTCGGCGTGCCCCGACCACGCGGTCACCCGCGTCGTATCGCCGTCGGGAGACACATCGACCCGGTACTCGCCGTCCTCCGCGAGCACGACCGCCGCATTCGGCGCGTCGACCTCGTAGGTCACGCTCGGATCGGCTCCCTTGATGCGCACGTCGATCGTGCCTTGCGGGAGTCGAACCTGCACCATGTCGTCGTCCAGGTGCACGACATCGAGTTCGGTCTCGGGGGCCATGCGTAGCGCGTTGGGTCCGACCTCGACCTCGGCATGCCCAACGGAATCGACCCACAACCGATCGCCGGTCGTCACTACGCGGTTGGGAACAGGAAGCGCCCACGTGTCACTGGCCGCCGGTCGAAAGGACACCGCCCCATCGATCAGATCCAGGCGGCCCACTTGGGCCGGCGGGTCGCCGGCATCGGGCGGCGTCGGCACCGGTGCGGGCGACTCCGTCGACGTGGCGGCAGAGTAACAGCCCACCGATGCAGCGACGGCCAGCATGAGCCAGATGCGCACCATGGAATCACTCCTGGTCGTGAGGAGGAAGCACGATCGCCACCGCGCCGCCTACTGCCCGGCGCCGACCATCGCCACCTGGCCGGGTTTGTGCTTGACGACGGTGATCGTTACCCCCGACGGGTAGAGCTTCGAGTGGTGGACCTCGTTGTGCGCCACCAGGGTCTCGGTCTCGTCGTAGTTGTGGCCGCCCGTATTCAGGTTGCGGTCGAACCGCGGAAAGTTGCTACTCGACACTTCGAGTCGAATCCGGTGGCCGGTGTCGAAGTAGTTGCTCGTATTCATCGGCGTGAGCGCCACCTTGTACACCTTGCCGGGCGCCATCCACACCTGCTTGGCGTATCCATCGCGGTAGCGCACGCGCTGAATCGTCTCGTCGAGGTTGTACGCGGTGCCGTCAGGGGCCACGTCGATCACCTTGACCGTGAAGTCGGTGTCCTTGCGGTCCGACGACACGTACAGCGTGACCGTGATCGGCCCACTGACCTCCATGCCCTCTTTGAGCGGCGCCGTCGTATAGACGAGAATGTCGGGCCGGACCTCCATCTTCCGCTGGTCCATCGAGCCGCCCACGAGCCCCGGCTGGCAGCACACGTTGCCACCGTATGACGGCACGGGATGGAGGGGATCGTAGGTGAATCCATCCGGCTTGTCCGCGCCGGGCGCCTTGGGCGTGAGCACCCCGTCCCCCGTCATCGTGTTGGCCTTGCCACCGCTCGACATGTAGAACGACATCGGCTCCGCGCCGCGCGGCGGCCACGTATCCGACGACTGCCACTTGTTGGTCCCCATCGTGAAGTAGCGGACGTGGGGGAGCGTGTCGAGCAGCTTGTTGTTCTCTCCCTTCAAGAAGTGGTCGAACCAGCCGTAGGTCAGGGCGTCGTAGTCATACCGCGCATCCCCGACGCTGCGTTCGCCAACGATCGTGTTCTCGGTCGCCCGCTTGTAGGCGCAGTGCAGCGTCGGCGCGATGATGGCGTATTGATCCTTCGACGACGACGTCTGGCGCACGTGGTTGAACAGCGCGAGGTTGGGGCCGATCGACACGTCGTACCAGGTCATGAAGTACAGGCCCGGCATGTTGATCGTCGTGTCGTCGTGGTACAGGCCGCCACGGTACCACGCCGAATCGTCCGGCGTGCGCTGTATCATGCGTCCGCCCGTCGCCACGGGCATCGAATCCGAGAAGATGCCACGCGGGCCGTCCACCGACTTCATGATGTCCTGCTCGGGGAGGTGATTGAACGCCTCCATCCAGTCCACATGCGGCATCTGCGCCGCGAGGTCGAACATCCGGGACTCGCGGACCAGATCCTCTTGCGACGTATTCGCCGGGAACGTCGGGCGTACCTGGTTCTGCTCGCCGTAGAGCCAATCGATGAACAGCATCTGCACCGCGCCACCCCGGTACCAATTCCCCTGCTCATAGTACGGCTTCACGCGACCGACACCGGCGCCGAAGCTCTCCGGGATGATCGTCGTCAACCCCGGTGGAGACATGGCCGCCACGCCCATCTGCCATTCGGCCGTCGATGAGCATCCGATGAGCCCGACCTTGCCGTTGGACCAAGACTGCCCGCTCAGCCACTTGATCATGTCGTAGCCGTCGGTCCGCGGCGGCCCGAGGATGTCGTAGTTCCCCTCGGAGTAGAAGTGCCCACGCTCGTTCTGTCCGACGTATGCGTACCCGCGCTTGACGGCGTCCAGGATCGTGGTCATGTCACTCGGCGCGTTGTTGCGGACATCCCAGAAATTGAAATTGTAGGGCGTGCGGACGAAGATGATCGGCACCGACCCCGACACACTCTTGGGACGGTAGATGTCGGTCGATAACCGCACGCCGTCACGCATCGGCACCATCACCTTGCGCTCGATCACGGCGACCGATTCGAGCTCGTTCTCGAGTCGGAATCGTTGCGCGACTGCCGCCGAATCCAGCAGGGCGCGCTGTTGCGCGACCAACGACGCGGCGCCGACCACGATCCCCACCGCGGCGACGGCGAGATGGCGGAGAATGCGATGCATGCGAATCTTCCTCGAGAAGGCGATGGGTACAACTGGGCGTCGGCGACGGAGCGTGTCCGTGACGACGGAGCCACCACGTAAACTACGCGACATTGGCCCCGTGCGCTGCGAGCCGGCGCGGAGCGCATCGGGGCACGGCTCCCTTGGCAACCGGCGGCCGCAGCGCTGGGTGCGCGCGACTCCCACTATGCGAGATGGCGTGCATCGCCCCATGGCGGTCGCGACTGCACGTGCTCGGCGCTACTCCACGCCGCCGCGTTTCCTCTTGGCGTGCTCGGCGGCATGACGTTTCCGCGCCTCGGCAGAGGCCGCGTCGCCGGACGCCTCCACGCGATGGAGATGATGGCGCACGCGGATGTATCCGACGACCACGCACACCGCGATGGCGGCCCACACGAACCACAGCCAGTTCCCGCGGACCAAATAGAAAAAGCTCATGATCAATGCTCCGCGGCCAGCCGTTCGATGTCAACCGACTCCACGATCTGTCGGTCATAGCCAGTGGCCGCCACGGCGATCATCGCGCGACCGACATTCACGGTGGTCGTCACGAGTCGCGGCACCAACCGCCGCAGGATCGGGAACAGGGGTCCAACGACAAGGTAGATGGCCCGGTAGATGGCCGTCCTGGAACGCACGCCTTTGAGCGCGATGATGAATCCAGGTCGGAACATGTACGCCCTCTTGAATGGCAGGGCGAGGATGGCGTTCTCGGTCTGGCCCTTCACCCGAGCCCACATCGAACGGCCCCGTCCCGTGCTGTCGGTGCCCGCTCCGGAAACGTAGCAGAAGATCATCTGCCGATTGACGGCGACCATGGCGTTGGCGGCAGCCAACGTCACGTCGTACGTCAGCTGTCGATATCGGTCCTCGCGCATTCCGGCCGACGAGACCCCGAGGCAGAAGAAGCAGGCGTCACGGTCCCCGAACGCGGCCTCGATCGGTCGGTAGTCGAGGAAATCGGCGTGCAGGATCTCGCGGAGCTTGGGATCGGTGACGCCAACGGAGCGTCGTCCCACGACAAGAACGGCGTGGACTCGTGGATCGTCCAGGCACTCCCGGAGCACGCCAGACCCGACCATGCCCGTTGCACCGAAGATGACGACCTTCATATCTGGGGTCGCGGCGGCAGAGGCGTCCGCATCATGTCGAGAGCAACCCCTCGATACGAATCGGGAGATCTCGCACCCGCCGGCCGGTCGCGTGATACACCGCGTTGGCGATGGCCGGCGCCATGCCGACGAGCGCGATCTCTCCCAGCCCCTTGACCCCAAGTGGGTTGACGTACGCGTCGGTCTCCTCGACAAACACCGCCTCGAGCGAGCCGACATCCAAGTTGACGGGCACGAGGTAGTCCGCCATGGACGCGTTGACCGGGCGACCATCGCGCGCATCGAGCACCGTCTGTTCCATGAGTGCCATGCCGATGCCGCCGACCATGCCGCCCGTGCACTGGCTCCGCGCCAATCGCGGGTTGATGATGCGGCCGGCGCCGTATGCGCCCACGGCGCGCCGCACGCGCACGCTGCAGAGATCGGGGTCAACGACCACCTCCGCGAACACCGCGCCAAATGCGTGCATCGAGAACCGACGCTGTTCATCGCCGCGGGCGCTCGATGCCTCCGCCACGATCGGCTCCCCGCCCCGCCGAGCGATGATGTCGCGGTAGTCGGTACCGCCCGCCTGCGCGCGCGCAGCGAGGCAGGCCGCCTGCACCGCCGATCCGACGGACGCCATCGTCATCGACCCACCATGCGGCGGGGCCGGCGGATAGTCCGAGCGGCCGAGCTGAAACCGCACCTCCGCGGGAGAGAGCCCCAGCGTATCGGCCGCCACCTGCGTCATCGACGTATACGTGCCGGGCCCCATGTCGCTCGCAGCCGCTTCCACTTCGGCCGTGCCATCCGCCAAGATCCGGGCCCTGGCCGTCGCCGGCGCGCGAGAGGCAGGGTACGTGGCCGCTGCCATACCCCACCCGACCAGTAGGCGCCCGTCCCGCATGGAGCGCGGGCGCGGATCGCGGCGCTCCCACCCAAAGCGCGCCGCTCCAAGTGTATAACACTCCCGCATCGAGCGGCTCGAGAACGGCAGCCCGTTCTGCTCGTTGAGCGCCGGTTCATTGCGCAGCCGCAGTGCAATCGGATCCAGACCCACGGCGACCGCCAGCTCGTCCATCGCGCATTCCAGTGCGAAGACGCCGCTCGCCTCACCGGGTCCACGCATGAACGTCGGAGTGCTGGTGTCGAGGGGCACGAGGCGGTAGCTCGTACGCACATTCGGGCACGCATAGAGATAGTTGGCGACCGTTGTCACGGCTTCGACGAACTGTTCGTAGCGCGACGTCTCGGCCGTTGCCTCGTGGATCACGGCCGAGAGGCGGCCGTCGGGCGCCGCGGCGAGCGCCATCCGCTGGATCGTGCGCGGGCGATGGCCTGTCGAGTAGAACATCTGCCGACGCGACAGCACGAGCTTGACTGGACGCCCCACGTGCCGGGCCGCAAGTGCCGCCAGTGTCACATGCGGCCAGGTCCGTAGCGAGGTGCCGAAGGCGCCCCCGATGTACGGACAGATCACCAGCACCTGGTCCTGTGGCAACCCGAAGATCGCGGCGATCTCGGCGGCTTCGTTGACGACGAACTGACTCTTGCTCCAGAGCGTCAGGCGATCGCCATCCCAGGACGCGACTGTGGCGTGCGGCTCCATCGGATTGTGATGCTCACGAGCGATACCGTACCAAGCGTCGATTCGCGTCGTGGCTTGCGAATACACGGCGTCGGGGTCGCCTCGACGCGTGTCCGCCAACACACGCCCGGCCCCCTTCCGCGCCGCGTCGGGCACGATGGCAACCGCTCCCGGTGCGTCCATCTGCACCGCCGGAGTGTCCGCCGCATAGCTGATCCGAATCGCGGCCGCGGCGCGTTCGGCCTGATCGAGTGTGTCAGCGATCGCCACCGCGATCGGATGGCCGAAGAACCGCACCTGGTCATCCTGCAGAACATGCAGCCGCTCGCCAATGGCGGGATCGACGAAGCCGCGGTGCTCGCGGTACGGCAGGCGCGGAGCGTTGTCGTGGCTGAGAACCGCCACGACGCCGGGCATTCTCAGCGCCGGCCCCGCATCGATCCCGGTGATCCGGCCGAGTCCGATCGTACTGCCGACCACGACCGCGTACGCTTGGTTCGGCTGATTGAATTCGGCCGCGTATCGGGCCGCGCCGGTCACCTTGGCATGGCCGTCGATCCGCGGGAGCGGCGTGCCGACTGAGCGCTCGCTCATCCGTCCGCTCCCGCCAAGTGCAGGGCCCGCACGACCGTCCGCCGCAGTAGCTCGATCTTGTACCGATTCCCCGACAGCGGCTTCGCGCCCTCGACCGCACGATCCGCCGCCGCCTGCCAGGCAGCCGCATTCGGCCGCTGCCCGGCCAGCACCGCTTCGGATTCGCGGAGTCGCCACGGTCGCGTGCCAACACCGCCCGCGGCGAGGCGCACGGCGCGCACGACGCCGCCGTCGATATCCAGGGCCACGGCAACCGACACGATCGCGAACTCGTACGACGCGCGATCGCGCACTTTCAGGTAGCGGGCTCGCCGCGCATAGGAGCCGTGGGGTACCCGGATCTCGACGATCAACTCGCCGGGCTCCAGCGTGTGCTCGAGATGTGGGGTCTCTCCCGGTAGACGATAGAGATCCTCGACCGGGAACTCCCGCTCGCCGCCGGCGCCGCGGACGCGGATGATGCCGCCGAGCGCCACGAGCGCCACCGCGAGGTCCGACGGGTGGGTCGCCACGCAGTGGGCACTCGTCCCGAACACCGCGTGCCCGCTGTTGACGCCATCGATGGCCGCGCACCCGGAGCCAGGCGTGCGCTTGTTGCACGGTGCATCCAGCGTCCGGAAGTACGGGCACCGCACTCGCTGCAAGAGGTTGCCTCCGATCGACGCCATGTTGCGGACCTGCGGCGACGCACCCTCGACCAACGCTTCGACGATCAATGGCTGTGCCCGACCCACCGCCGGATGGCTCGCGACATCGGACATGCGCGCGAGCGCACCGATGACGAGACCGTCGTCGTGCAGGTGGACATCTCGGAGCGGCAGACGGTTGATGTCGATCAGCCGCTGCGGCTGCTCCACCTCTTCGCGCATGAGATCGACGAGTGTCGTTCCCCCCGCGATGTATCGGCCACCCGCGACTGCGCCGGCGATCGCCGCCTGCTCACTCTCCGCAGCGTGGTAGGAAAATGGATGCATCGTCAGTCCGTCCCGGCGGCTCGAGCGACAGCGGCGACGATGCCAGGATACGCGCCACATCGGCAGATGTTGCCGCTCATCCACGCTCGGATCTCGTCGGCTGAGCCCGCGTGGCCTTCCGCGATGCACGCGACGCCCGAGACGATCTGGCCCGATGTGCAGTAGCCACATTGGAAGGCGTCGTATTCGATGAAGGCCGCCTGCAAGGGGTGTAGCGTCTCACCCTGCGCGAGCCCCTCGATCGTGGTGATGCGGGCGCCGGCATGCATGACCGCGAAGGTCAGACAGGCATTGATCCGCCGCCCGTCCACGAGCACCGTGCAGGCGCCACAGGCCCCCTGATTGCACCCCTTTTTCGTGCCGGTGAGCTGCAGATGTTCGCGCAGGGCGTCCAGCAGCGATGTCCGCGAGTCGAGCTCTAGTCGCGCGGGGCGGCCGTTGACGATCAGCTCGACCTCGAGCATCTGTGGCGGCGCAGCGTCCGCCGACGGGTCAGCCAACATCGTCATGGCGGGCACGGCAGTCATTCAGCGCCCGCCCCGTCGAGCAGCGGCCCGGTGGCCCCGATTGGCTTGACGCCGCCGTCGGTCACGCCGAGCCGCTGCTCCTCACCCGTCGTCATTGGAGAATCGTAATCGGGCGCGGCCGCTTCGGCATCCAGGCCGACCGCCTGTCGCGAACGCCTGTCGCGAACGCCTGTGGACGTCGCATCGTTCGGGTGCACGAATTGCACCGATCCGGCTGCCAGCGCGGATCGTTACCGCGGACCGTGAGGGCTCGAACCAATCACGACTGCATACGGGCCATCGGATACAGCCTCGCCTTGGCGATTGGCTGCTCCCGCATCGGGGATGCTCTGGCCGCGTTGGATCTTCCTGCGCGCGCTCGGCGTCATTTTCGGATCGGCGTTCTATTCCCTGCTCTTTCAGATCCACGGCCTCATCGGGCCGCACGGAATCCTTCCTGCCGACTCGTATCTCGCCGCGCTCGCGGCGACCCTCCCGTGGACGGCGCGCGTCTGGACCGCGCCGACGCTCCTTTGGCTGTCCGCGAGCGATCGAGCGTTGGCGCTGCTCGTCGGCGCCGGGCTTCTCGCGGCGGTGCTGCTCACAGTCAACATCTGGCCCCGGCTGACGGCTGCCATTTGCACGATCCTCTTTCTCTCGTGCGTGGCGGCGCTGCAGGAGTTCTCGTCGTACCAGTCGGATGGGATGCTCCTGCAGGCCGGCGTGGCCGCGGTACTGCTCGCGCCACGTGGTCTCCATCCTCGGCTGGGGGCGTCCTCCCCGCCCCCGTGGGCCAGCGTGTGGCTGCTGCGGTGGGAGTGGTTCTCGATCTACTTCGGGTCAGGACTGGTCAAGCTCCTGAGCGGTGATGTACAGTGGCGGACGCTCACGGCGATGGACCACTACTACGAGAACAGTCCACTGCCGTCGTGGATCGGGTGGTACGCCCAACAGTTCCCGCACGCGATCCACGCCGCGATGGCGCTGCTCACGCTGGTCGTCGAGCTGGTGACGCCGTGGGTGCTGCTGTTTCCCCGCCGACCGCGCCGCGCCATCGCCGTCCTCTTGACGGTGTTCCAGATCGGCATCATCGCGACGGCGAACTACGCGTTTCTGAATTACCTCGTGCTCATCCTCGCCGTGTTTCTGGTAGACGACCCGGCACTCGTCGGATTTGGGCGGTGGCTGCTCCAGCGGACGCGACGCCGCGACGCGCGCGACGCGCGCGACGCGTACATCCCGGTGGCGCCAAGCGAGCCGCGAGCGGCCGTCATGGCTCGCCCGCTAGGGGGCTCGAGTTGGATTGGGTGGGTCAGCACTCTCGTGCTGATCGGTACGGTGTACGCATCAACACTCTCCTTTCTTGGCCCCGCAGTGCCGGTGCTCCTGAGTGCGCCCGCCCGGGTCGTCGCGCCATTTCGCATCGCCAACGCGTATGGCTTGTTCGCGGTGATGACGACCGCTGAGTACGAGATCGAGTTTCAGGGCACGCGTGACGACAGCGTGTGGGTCGCGTATCCGTTCCGGTACAAGCCGCAGGATCCTGGTGTCGCGCCCGGAGTGTACGCGCCCTATCAGCCCCGATTCGAATGGAATCTGTGGTTTGCGTCACTCGGGCCATGGATGGAGACCCCGTGGGTCGTCACGACTCAGGCCCGACTGCTGACCAACGACCCGCACGTGCTCGCGCTGTTCGCGAGCAATCCGTTCGCCTCCGCACCGCCCCGCGCGGTCCGATCGGTACTCTGGCGATACTGGTTCACCGATGCCTCGACCCGGAGGCGCACCGGCCGGTGGTGGAATCGGGAGTTCCTCGGCGTCTACGCCGGGACCGTGTCGAACGCGCCCGATGGGTCCATCCGCTTCGACGCCGCTGCCACTCCACCGGACTCATCACATTAGACCCGCCGCGCGCCACAACGATGTGGCTTCACCAACCTGGCGACACGGTCGGAACTTCGCCCGGAAGGTCGGAGTTACTTGGAAAAACCTCGGAGACCGAATGACATCGATGCGGGTGGTGGAGATCCCACGCCCCAAGGGGGCGCTGCAACTCGTGGAGCGCGCTATTCCGGAGCCGGCTGCGGGAGCCGTGCGCGTCAAGGTCGAGGCGTGTGGCATCTGTCACAGTGACTCCCTAACGAAGGACGGACTCTTTCCCGGTCTCCAATATCCGCGCGTGCCGGGGCACGAGATTGCCGGCCGAGTGGACGCGATCGGCGGCGGTGTGGCGGGCTGGTCGGTCGGCGACCGTGTGGGCATTGGGTGGCACGGCGGACATTGCGGATACTGCGACTCGTGCCGGCGCGGTGATTTCGTGACCTGCCAGATCGCACCACAGATACCGGGAATCACCTACGACGGCGGCTACGCCGAGTACCTGGTGGCACCGGCTGTGGCACTGGCTCGGATCCCGGCTGACATGGAGGCTACCGATGCTGCGCCGCTCATGTGCGCCGGCATCACCACGTTCAACGCACTGCGGCACAGCGGCGCGCGGCCAGGGGACCTCGTCGCGGTGCTCGGGATCGGCGGCCTTGGCCATCTGGGCATCCAATACGCAACCAAGATGGGCTACACCACGGTCGCCATCGCCCGCGGGCAAGACAAAGCCGCCCTCGCCAGCAAACTTGGCGCCCGCCACTACATCGATAGTCAGAGCGAGGACCCGGCCGCGGCGCTCTCCAAGCTCGGCGGTGCACGTGTCGTCCTCGCGACGGTGACCAATGGCGCGGCCATGCAGGCCGTGATCGGCGGCCTTCGGATCAACGGCAAGCTGATCATCCTCGGCGCGGCCAACGAGCCGGTCGCGGTGACACCGTTGGCCATGATCGGTCGCCGACTCTCTATCGCGGGTTGGCCGTCCGGCTCATCGATCGATTCGCAGGACACGCTCGCATTCAGCGCGACATCTGGAGTGCGGCCGATGAACGAGGTGTATCCGCTCGCCAGGGCGTCCGAGGCCTACGAGCGAATGATGAGCGGCAAGGCCAGGTTCCGCGTGGTCCTGACGCCGTAGCGACCGGGCGCGACCGGCGCCGCTCAGCGAGCGGTGTCACGAATCGAACGCCACGAATCGAACGCCACGAATCGAACGCCACGCACCAACGGCCGGACGGCCTTACATCGACTGACCGCTCAGTAGCTCGTGCGAGTGGTGCGACCCCGCCCGCCCTGGGGTGCACGTCGCGGCGTGCCGCCGCCGCTCCGTGGCTCGACACGCGTGGGGTGCGCCGGCACCGTGACCCGGGGGTCACGCGCGCGCGTCGGCGCCGGACGTGTCGTCCCATTGGCCGCCGCGCGACGCCCCTCTTTCGCCGCGGACCGTGCCCGATCCAGTGCCCGCTGCGCGCGGATCGCCGCCACGCGCTCGGCGATCGGGATCTCTAGGCGAGCGGCCGGTTTGGCGGCGTAGTCGAAGTCGGGAAGCGTGATGCGCGGCAGCGTCTTGCCGATCGCGCGTTCGATGCCGCGTACCTGATCCGACTCCTCGGGCGACGCAAACGTGAACGCTTCGCCGGTCAACTCGGCTCGAGCCGTGCGGCCCACACGGTGGATATAGTCGTCCGGCGCCGCAGGCACATCAAAATTGACGACGTGACCGAGCGCCTCGATGTCGATTCCCCGCGCCGCGATGTCCGTCGCCACGAGTACGCGGCATTCGCCTTGCTTGAACGCTTCCAGCGCCTGGGTCCGCTGGGGCTGCGAGCGCTGGCCGTGGATCCGCGCCACATTGATCCCGGCGCGTTCGAGGTACGCCCAGAGACGATTGGTCCGGTGCTTGGTGCGCGTGAACACGAGCGCTTGGCCCATGACGTCGCGCTGCAGCAGCGCCAACAGCAGCGCCGACTTGAGCTCCTGCGCCACCGGGTAAATCGCTTGCGTGATCCCCACGGCGGGGGCGGACCGACGCTCGAGGTTGATCGTGGCCGGGTTATGGATCAGTGATGCGCTCAACTGCTTGATCGGCGCCGGCATCGTGGCGCTGAAGAACAACGTCTGCCGCTTGGCGGGCAGGTAGCGGAGCACGCGGCGGATATCCGGGAGGAATCCCATGTCGAGCATCCGGTCCGCTTCATCGAGCACGAGGTGTTCGATGCGGTCGAGCGTCGCATAGGGTTTGGCGAGATGATCCAGCAGTCGCCCCGGCGTGGCGACGATGACGTCCACCCGCCGGCGAAACGCCTGCTCCTGCGGCGCCATACCGACGCCGCCGATCACCGCGGCGCCCGTGAGCGGGGTGCGGATGGCCAGCGCCCGCATCTCATCGACGATCTGCGTCGCCAGCTCTCGCGTTGGTGTCAGCACGAGGGCGCGTGTCGCGGCATGCGCCGCGTCGCGCGGGTGGTGCAGCAGTTGATGGAGGATCGGTAGCAGGAACGCCGCCGTCTTGCCGCTGCCCGTCATGGCGCACGCGAGCACATCGCGCCCGGTCATTGCGGGCGGAATCGCATCGGCTTGGATGGCCGTGGGACGGACAAAGCCGAGCGCTGCGACGCCGGCGAGGAGGTCGGGATGGAGCGAGAGCGCCGCGAACGCGTTGGCGTCGGGCGTGGGGTGGAGCGGAGCGTGAATTGTCATGTGTGCTGAAAGCTAGTCGGGTCGAGCCACGCGTGCCGTGGATCGAGTCGAATTCGGCGGCGACGCCCTGTGGCGCGCAGGAGCGCACCGATCAGCGGGTCATCACGTGATTGCGCGGCTACCCGTCGCCGTCTGCGAATTGCCACTTGTCAACCGGAGAGCCGGCCCTCAAGCTCAGGCTGTGACTTCCCTCGTCCTGGCGCTTTTCTACCTTGGAATCGGCGCCCACGTATATCAGGACGCCAAGCGCAACGGCCAGTGGTCGTGGTCGAGGTTCGTCTTGGTGCTCGCGGCAACTGGCGTCTTCATGGGCGCGTTCATCGTGCCGTTGGCGATGTGGAGCGGGGGTCGTACGCACCCCGGGGTCCTGCTCACGGCGATGCTCAGTGGGATTGCCGCGTTTGTCATCGCTCTCAGCGTCGTGCTTCGAAGAACGGTCAAAAAGGCCATGCCCGGCACCACGCCGACGCCGCCCGAGCACATACCATAGTGAGTAGACGGCACTCGAGTGAGTAGACGGCACTCGCCGGTGGGAACGCCGTTTGCAGCGCACCAGACGGAATGGCGACTCTCGTGTTCCCCAACGATCGGATGTGCGGTGCCGCCACTGGTGCCGCACCGCATCGTTCGATCCCACCCCACCTCGCGCCCGAGGCCGACATGCCTACGCCCCACCTGAACGGCAAGCACGAGACCACGCTCCGCACGATCTTCCAACACCCCGTCTCCCACAACCTCGATTGGCGCCACGTCGTACACCTGCTCTCGGCACTTGGTACGGTCGATGAGCGCCCTGACGGTCGGGTGACTGCACGTATCAATGACAAAGAGGCGGTGTTGCACCGCCCGCGGCATAAAGACCTGAACAGTGTCGAGGAGGTCATGCAGATCCGGCACTTCCTCGAACGCGCCGGGGTGACGCCGCCGTCGTGAGGACCATCGATAGGTGACGGTGCCCGGAGCTCGCGTGGCTCCGCCAAGACGGATGAGGGGATGCCGGCGTACATCGCGCATCTCGAATCACGGCGGATCGAGCTCCGCGCCGCAGCCATCCCCTAGCGGACGGGATTTACCCGACTGGTCGGGGCCGCCGTCCGCGGGAGTTCGCGCGGTCCTCGAACAACAGTGCGCTGGTTTGATCCGGGAGCCGCATCGCGCGACTCAGCCCTGCCAATCCACGCATGAGGGCCCGGAGCTCAGTGGCCTCGAGCTCGGTGATCGCGCGGATGAGCCGCGTGGTGGGCGGCTCGGGAGCGCGACGCACCAGCGCCCGTCCGGAATCGGTCAGTGTCAACACGACGCTCCGACCATCGACGGGGGAGCGAACGCGACGCACGAGGCGCCGCGCGACGAGCCGACCCACGATCGTGGAAACGGCGCTCTGCCCGGTGTGGGCACGCGCGGCGAGATCGCGGACCGACGATCCGGTGGCCGACTCCAACTGCTGGAGCAGGAAGAGCTGGGCGTTGGTTACGCCCGTCCGCTCCTCGATCGCGCGCGCCGACTGCCCCAACGCGCCGACGAGAGACCGCAAGCGGTGGAGTACGGCAGCTTCTGAGTCCTTACGGGACCGGTCGCTTCGGAATCGCGGCATGGCGAAGTGCGATCGACACGGTACCCGGTGTCTGTCGCGGTGCGCGGCGACCGCGCACCGCCAATCTCATTACTGCGCGGCCCGGAAGTTGGCTGCGCCCGCCGTGATCTCGAACTCATCGCGTCGGTTCTTCGCGTACGCGTCCTCGGTGTCCCCCTCGGCGGCGGGACGCTCCCGACCATAACTGATGATATCGATTCGTGCAGCATCGACGCCATGATCGGTCAGATACCGCTTCGAGGCCGCCGCGCGCCGTTGCCCGAGCGCGAGGTTGTACTCATCGGATCCGCGCGCATCACAGTTACCCGCCACGCGAATTCGCAGCCCGCTGTTCGCGTTCAGGATCGGGATCTTCGCGTCGAGCGCGGCGGTCGCTTGTGCCGTCAGCTCCGACCGCTCGAAGTCGAAATACACGGGCGCCGTGATCGCCGCGCGGGCCGCCGCCACTGCGGCAGCGCGCGCGAGCTCGTCGGCCCGACGCTGCGCGGCGGCCAGCGAGTCCTGATTCGGTGAGCGCTGGACGGTTGCCGGGGCGGCCTCTGGCGCCGGCGGTGGAGCCGGCGGCTGCTTCTTCGCGCACCCGACGGCGACGAATGCCGCGACGGCCAGCACACACGGGGGAGCCGACGACCAGCCACGATTCCGGCGACTCATATCACGATCTCCAAGTGCAGTCTGGTTAGTGGGGCACTGCCAGGGCGGGCGGGATGATGCAACGACGTCAATACAAATACATTGACGTCGTAATATGGGCAATTGTCACGCGCGGCGCCCGATATCCGATCGGATCGTCCAAACGGGACCGGTACCGATGACCCAAGTGGCTGTCGCGTTGGCAGTTACGTCCTTGGCGCCCGACCAGACGGGGCACTGGGGGATACCCGGGCGGTCATCCTCGCCGAGCGTTTCGCGATCGGAATTGCCGGGCCGATCGTGACAAGACCAATCCGAGCGTGGCGCCGAGCGCGGTGGGCACGATGCCTTCTCGGACCAGCAGTCCAAAGACCGATCCGGATTGCGCGCCCAGCGCCATCCGGATGCCCATCTCCCGCGCGCGCTGCGTGACGGCAAACGACATCACGCCGTAGATCCCGATCATGGCCAGCATCAGGGCCATCCCAGCAAAGAGCGCAAGCAGCACGGCGCTGAACCGTAGGTGCTCACTCGTTGCGGCCACTCGTGGCGACCGGGCTGCGGCGCGCCCGTAGGTCTCCATGGGCGCGCCTGTGCGATCGAGTCCGGTCGTGATATGCTACGTCAATGCCGACCAGGAACCGCAGCGGTGACGTCCTGCGACTCGATTCCGCTGCAGGCCGCTGGATCGTCGCCGCGTCGATCCTGGCTTCGGGGGCGGTGTTCCTCGAGGGCACCACGGTCAATGTCGCACTACCGGCGATCGCCCGGGACTTTGGCCTGGGAGTCGAAGGACTACAGTGGGTGCTCAACAGCTACCTGCTGACCCTGACCGCGCTCATGCTGCTCGGTGGCGCGCTCGGAGATCGCTTCCGGCGCTCGACCGTGTTCGCGGTCGGATGCATCACCTTCGCGGCGACGTCCGCGGGATGTGCACTCGCGCCGGGGATCGTCGCGCTCGTCGGGCTGCGCGTGCTCCAGGGTGCCGCCGGCGCCCTCGTGGTGCCGAACAGTCTCGCCATGCTCGAGTCCGCGTTTCATGGTGCCGACCGTGGCGCGGCGATTGGACAGTGGTCCGCGTGGTCGGCCGTCTCGACCGCGGCAGGTCCGCTCCTCGGTGGCTGGCTCGTGGATGCCGCGTCCTGGCGCTGGGTGTTCGCCAGCGTCGTCGCGCTGTCCGTGGCCGCAGCGTGGATCGTCGCGCGTCACGCACGCGGCACCGACGTGACCTCGGCCCCATCCGCGCGCGGTGCTGTGCCACACGTGGACTACATCGGGGCGCTACTGGTGACCCTCGGGCTCGCCGGCGCCATCGGGGCCTTGATCGCCGGCCCCCATCTCGGGTTCACGCACGTCGGGGTGATTGTCGCGGGACTCGGCGGCGTCGCACTGCTTGGCGTGTTCGTGGTCGTCGAACGCCGGATCGCGCGACGTGGGGCGCGGCCGCTCCTGCCCATCGCCGTGTTCCAGTCGCGCCAATTCACGGGCGCGAACGTCATCACCGTACTCGTCTACGCCGCGCTGAACGCCCTCCTATTTCTGCTCATGCCGCAGCTCCAAGCGAACCTTGGCTACAGCGCGCTGGCCGCGGGCGCGGCACTCCTGCCGACCAACGTGCTCATGCTCGTGCTCTCTCCCGCCGCGGGGCGACTGAGTGCGCGGATCGGTCCGCGATTACCGATGGCTGGCGGCGCGCTCGTGACGGCGGCCGGCATGCTGCTCTTCGCACGCGTCCGGCCCGGCACCCCATACCTGACGACCGTGCTCCCGGCGGCCATCGTCTTTGGTCTGGGCATGGCGGCGTTCGTCGCGCCGCTCACGACAGCGGTCCTCGGCGCGCTTGGTGAGCGAGAGGCTGGCGTCGCCTCGGGAATCAATAACGCCGTCGCCCGTTTGGCTGGCCTGGTCGCTACCGCCGCGCTGCCGTTGGCCGCCGGGCTCGGCGGGTTGCAACGGCTCAACGGCCCCGCTTTCACCGCCGGCTTCGAACGCGCAACGTGGATCAGCGCCGGCTTGTGCGCAGTCGGCGCGGTGGTTGCCATGGCCACGATCCCCGACCATCACCGACCATCCCCCGCGATGCACGCGCGTCCGCGGTCGGGCCACCGCACGTGACGGGGCCCCGACCGCCCTCGCCGATGCCGCTCTCGGTAGTGCGCAGCTCGCTTGTGGCTTGCACGGTTGGCGTGATCCCCCACTCTCGGCCTGCGCCTTGCAACCGGAGTCCTTCTCCTACACAGGACGGAAGTCATGAAGACACTTACCGCAAAAAAGGCGCAGATCCTCACCCACAGGCGGGATGCGCCGATCGACACCCCCACCGATTTGTCGGCATCGGCGTCCAAGGATATTGCGGCAGCGATGAATACCATCCTCGCCGACGTGTTCGCGCTGTACATCAAGACCAAGAACTTTCACTGGCATATGAGCGGGCCGCACTTTCGCGACTACCACTTGATGTTGGACGAGCAGGCGGACCAAGTGTTCGCGATGACCGACCCCATCGCCGAGCGCGTGCGCAAGCTGGGCGGTCTCACCATCCGGTCGATCGGCCACATCGCGCGCATGCAGCGCGTGCTGGACAATGATGCCGAGTACGTCGAGCCGTCGGACATGCTGGCCGAACTGGCCGACGATAACAAGACACTCACAGCGCGGTTGCGGGAGGCGCACAACGTGTGCGACGAGCACCGGGACATCGCCACCGCCAGCCTGATCGAGGTTTGGGTGGACGAGACCGAGCGACGCAGTTGGTTTCTATTCGAATCGAGTCGCCATGCCGACTCGGGCGGGCACTGAACCCCGGGCGGACGATGTCGTCACACGTCGAAACGCCGTGGCGACGATCCATCGCAACGTGGGCCAGCAGCAACCCCTGACTACTTCTCTCGAAAGAGCGCCAGCGGCAGATACGCGGACACGCCCCAGTTGGGTTGATCGACGATCTGCGAGATTTTGAGGTCCGCGGCCAGGCTGCAGAGGACATAGGCATCCGCGGGAGCGAGTGCGTGCTGATGGCCGAGCCACGCGATCAACTCGCGCACCGCGTTCTTCGCGTTGGTCATGAGGTCGGGCCCGAGCGCCGTCGCGGCATAGTAGCCGAGTCGGTCCGAACGCGGTTGCAGCGAACCGGGTGCGGTGCGGAAGTGATACCGCCACGGCCGCATCCCACCGCCCTTGACCACGGTGATCCGCAGGCTGAACCGCATCGGGGACTCGAGCCCGGTGACGCACACCTCGCCGTCACCTTGCGCCGCATGGCAATCACCGGCCGAAAAGAGCGCGCCTCGCACGAACACCGGGAGGTAGAGCGTCGATCCGGCGACCAGGTGTCGGGTGTCGATGTTGCCGCCACCCTTGGTCGGCGGCAGGACATCGTGCGGGCCCGGTTCATCCGTGGCGACACCCATGGTGCCGCAAAACGGAGCGATCGGGATGTGAATATCGTCCCGTAGCGCCGCATCCCGTCCGTTCGACAGGTCGAAGTGGCGGAGGTAGGGTTCAGGGAAGTCTTCGGACAGGAGACCGAGTCCCGGGATGAGCCCCGCCCATCCCCAGTCGAGCGTCTCGAGGCTGAGGATATCGATTTGCAGCGTGTCACCCGGCTCCGCGCCGCGGACGAAGACCGGCCCTGCCAGCGGGTAGAGACGCGCGAAGTCGATCGAGCCGAGCGCTGAGGCGGGCGCGCCAGAGCGCACTTGTCCGTCGGTCACCTCATTGGTCTCACAGTGCACGATGTCGCCGGACGCGATCTCGATCGCCGGCGGCTGCGCGTTGTCCCATTTGTAGTGCACCCGTCCCCGCTCGATGCGATGCTCGGCCACAGCGATCCTCTAGTGCTGGTAAGATCCCGATTGGTCTCACCGGGCCCGGCTGCGGCCGGCCCGCGCGATCGCGTCCTCCGGATAGCCTCAGGCAGCGTCGAGCCGATCCTGGTGGATCCGCCCGGCGCAGGAGGACATAAGCAGCCCAGCGACGCGGCGGCAAGGGACCCCGTCCCATAAACCGGGACGCACGGCACCGCACAGGCGGCGACACACGGTCCGCACCAGCATTCCCACCGTTCGCGATGTCCAATGGGCGTCGCGTCGTCCCGCGTCACGGGATACTCGGCTGTTGCATTCCGTGCCGTGTGCCGCGGTCCACCGAGCCGGGCGCACGAATTTTTATCTTTTCTTTATTCCGATTTCTCTCTAATGATGTTTAAGCTTCAGCCTGTAACGATTGCGCCAATCTCCGTCACGGGACCCGACGCAGAGCGCGGGCGTGACACGACTCGACCCGTGAACATTGCAGGTGATGTGGGTGACGACCGGAGTACGATGATCGAGCAATCGGCGGATGGCGAATTCCACGGGCGGGCTGAGATCGTGCGTCAGACGCGCGACCTCCAGTTCTTTGAGGCGCAGTACGCGCCACACGCGCGGTTGCCGCGACACACGCACGAGCTGCCGTACTTCTTTTTCGTTCTGAGCGGGTCGCTGACCGAGATCTCGCACGGACGGGCGCGCCCCTGTGCCCCGGGGGCGGTGATCTTCAATCCGCCGGGCATCAATCACCACGACGAGATCGGGGGACGGGGCGCGCGATGCTTCATCGTCCAACTCGGGCGCGAGTGGTCGGCTGGGCACCTGGACGGGGGCCGCGATCCTGAGTGGGTCACGTTGAGCGGCGATCTGGCTTCCAGCCTCGCGATGCAGCTTCGCCGCGAGACGCAGTCCTGGGAGGTGACGTCGTCACTCGTCGTGGAGGGCATCCTGCTCCTGCTGATGGCCGAGGCGTTGCGCGCGGATCGTGGCCAGGGCGTCCGGCGGCCGCCCCCCTGGGTCGCGCGCGCGGCCGAGCATCTCGATGCGCACTTCGCCTCACCGCCGAGCATCCGCGAGCTGGCTGATGACGCAGGCGTCCATCCGGCCTACTTCGCGCGCAGCTTCCGGTCGGCGTTCGGCTGTACGCCAGGCGACTACGCGCGCCTGCGGCGACTCCATTGGGCCCGCCAGCAAGTAACGGGTGGTCGGGCGTTGATCGACGTCGCGCTCTCGGCGGGATTCGCCGATCAGGCGCACTTCTCCCGCGAATTCAAGCGGGGCTTCGGCATCACGCCGTCCGAATACCGGCGGTCCTGCATTCGATAGCGCCTGCCGGCGCCGCGTAGGTCAGTCCGATTCAACTGCGCGCGCGCTGATGCAAGCATCGGCGGACCTGGGGACCTACTGTTCCGCCCGCGATGACGACGTATGCGCGAGCCGCGCTACGGGCGCCGCGCGCGTACATGGCCCATCCGCCGCCCCGTGGTGTTCCGACGGGTAGCGGCGTTGCGTCATGTCGCCCACCGACGCCTCCAGCGCGTCTACGATTCCATACGGAGGAGGAGTGAGAGCACGCTTCGTCATTGCCGCCATCGTGTCGCTGACGCTCGCATTCGCGGGCCACGTATCGGCTCAGGGCACGACACGGCGAGTCACGGGTCGAATTGTCGATTCGACCGACCACCAGGGATTGGCCGCCGCCCAGGTGATCTTGACCGGCACCACGATCGGCGCCATCACCACGGACAGCGGCACGTTTACGATTCGCGTGCCGTCGGGCGCACAAAGCCTGTCCGTCCGACGCATCGGCTATCGGTCATCGACGATCAAACTGACCGATGACCAGTCCGAGATCACGGTAGAGCTACTGCGCGACGTGCTGCACCTCGATCAACAGGTGATCACGGGCGTGGGCACGCAGATCTCGTCGAAGAACGCCGCCACCCAGGACCCGGTGATCATGGCATCGACGATCAACAACGTCCCGACGCCGACCATCGAGAACGCCCTCGAGGGCAAGGTCCCGGGCGCGTTGATCAGCGATAACTCGGGCGCACCGGGCGGTGGGTTGCAGGTCCAGGTCCGCGGTACGACCTCGATCTACGCTACCGCGGCCGGTCAGCCGTTGTACGTGATCGACGGCGTCATCATGAGCAACGCCTCGATCCCGTCCGGTCTGAACTCGGTCTCTGGCGCGGCTGGCAACACCTCGGGCAACGGCCCGTCGCCGCAAGACCAGCAGACGAACCGCATCGCGGACATCAACCCCGCCGACATCGAGTCGATGCAGTTCTTGGAGGGCTCGGCCGCATCGGCGATCTACGGTAGTAAGGGCGCGGCTGGCGTGATCCTGATCACCACCAAGCACGGCACCTCCGGTAAGCCGGCCTACAGCTTCACGCAGCGCGTCGGGTCGTACGACTTGAGCAACACGCTTCCCGTGCGGCGCTTCACGCTGGCGGGCGCCCAGGCCGACAACATCACCCGCGGCGCCCCATTGACCACCGCCGAGGTCGCGCAGAACTACAGCGAGTGCGGCGGCTTCTGCAACTTTCAAAACCAGCTCTACGGTCAAACCGGGCCGTCGTATGAGACAGATCTCAGCGTCAGCGGCGCGCTCCCATCGACCGAGTACTTCCTGTCCGGGCTGACCAAGTACGACAACGGGGCGGAGATCAACACGGGCTACCAGAAGCAGTCGCTCCGCACCAACATCGTACAGCACGTTGCCAGCACCCTGACGGTGAACGCGAACCTGGCGTATTCCGCCTCGCTCGCGCGACGTGGCGTGAACGGCAATGACAACTTGGGGATCTCCGGGATGGACAACATCTCGTACACGCCCTCGTACTTCGACATGGACAAGCAGAATGCCAACGGCTCGTTCGTCCGGAACCCATACGGCGTCGCGAACGCGTTCGACGACGCGAACCGGATCCTGACGCCGGAGAACGTGAACCGCATCACGGCCGGCGGCAACGTCGATTTCAAGCCGATCGAGACCCGACGCCAAAGCCTCGAGTTCATCTTCCAGGCCGGCGCCGACTACGCCATCCAGAAGGATCAGTTCTACGCGCCCCCCGACCTCCAGGTCGAGACCTCTCCGCTGAGCGCCTTCCCGGGCACTTCGACCTACCAATCGGCGACGAACTCGCTGTCCAACTATTCGTTCAGCATCATCCACGTCTACACCGGTATTCACGGCGTCTCGGCCACGACATCGGTCGGCCTGACGCACGACCAGAACGCGCTCTACCTGCCGGACATCGTGTCGCAGAACCTCGTGTCCGGTCTCGCCAATCAGCAATTCGGCGTCGTCCAGACGAGCTTCTATTCACAGCAGAACGTCGACAACCAGGGCTTCTACGGACAGGAGCAGATCCTGCTGTTCAGTGAGCGTCTGGCGGTGACGGGCGGGATCAACGCCGAAGCGAGCACCAACGATGGCGGCGTGAATCGCTACTACCCGTATCCCAAGGCGTCGGCCTCGTACCGGTTCCCGAATCCGTTCTCAGGGGTGGACGAGATCAAGCTCCGGGCCGCCTACGGCATCTCCGGCACGGTACCGAACTACGGCGTGAAATTCGACGCGGACTCACTCCGCGGGTACTCCGGCGAGCTGGGGACCAAGTTCGGCCTCGTCGCCGGCGACCCGGGTATTAAGCCGGAGACCAACACCGACTTCGAGGGCGGCGTCGATGTCACGCTGTTCAAAGGCAAGCTGACGTTCAACGCGACGGCCTATCAGAAGCGCATTACCGATCTGCTGTTGCAAGCCCAAGCCCTTCCGTCGCTCGGCTTCGACGAGCAATGGATCAACGGCGGCGAGATCACGAACCAAGGCCTCGAGCTGCAGCTTGCCGCAACGCCGATCACGATTGGCAAATTCACCTGGGTCACGGGGGAGAACTTCGCCCGCAACCAGGCCGTGGTGAACAGCATACCGGTGCCCGCGTTCACGCCTGGCTTCACGGCCTTCGGCTTCAGCCCGTTCGGCGGCTATCGGATCCAGGCCGGCGCGTCACCGTCCGCATTCTGGGGCCAGACGCTGGTCAACGGCGTCCCGACGCTCACCGCGTTGGGCGACGCCAACCCCGCGTTTACCATGGGCTTCAGCAACGACTTCAGTTACGGCCGGTTCCACCTGCACAGCTTCTTCGACATGCGCCGCGGGTTCAAGGTCTCGGACCTCACAGAGCAGTACTTCGACGGGTCGCACAATCTCCAAGACACGGCCGGCACGAACGCCCGCACGGCGGCCGAGTCCGAGGGACTGACGCCGTACCTCTACAACGGCGACTATCTCAAGCTCCGCGAGCTGACGCTGCGGTACGACTTGCCGTTCAATTTCCTCGACCGAATGGGTCGCGGATTATTCCGGACCGCCAGCCTCAGCGCGTCAGGGCGCAACCTGATCACGTGGACGAAATACCCAGGCTTGGACCCCGACGTCAGCAACTTCAGCAACCAGCTCGTCGGCCGCGGCCAGGACGTCACGCCGTACCCGCCGACCCGCAGCTTCTTCCTCTCCATCGATCTGGGCCTCTGAGATGATCTCACATAGCCATATATCGGGCCCGCGTTCGAGCTCCCGCTTGGGCTCGCGTCCACGACGGCTCCGGCCGCGCCACGGCGCGCTGGCGTTGGGAGTGGTCGTTACGGCGGCGGTCGCGGCGTGCAGCAATCCCGTCGTGCCAAACTACAACGCGCTGTCCGGGTTCCCGCACACGGCCGCCGCACTGCAGAGCGAGGTGACCGGCGCCTTCGACGGCGTGCGTACGGACATCGGCAATTACAACCTGTTTACGGATGGCATGGCGCGGAACACCGCGTACTTCACCGCATCCGAGCAGCGCTTCGTGACGATCGTGACCGGCCAGGGGTTCGCTGGCCCGGGCGATGTCTTCATGGGCCCCACGGTTTGGGATTTCTACTTCAACGCCATCAAGGGCATCGACACCGTCATCGCCGCCGTCCCGACCATCGTCGTGTCGACGGCGTCGGGCTCTGGCCCGTTTCCGGTCGCCCAGCAAGAGGCAATCTTCGGGTTGTTGGAAACGTTGAAGGCGATGTACTACATGTACATTGTGCAGACACGCGATACGCTGGGCGTGCCGGTCAACGGAGTCGGACACCCGATCGGCTCGACACCGGTCCCCATCCTGTGCGCCAAGGATGTCTGGTCGGAGATCGTGGCGATGCTCGACTCGGCCAACGACAGCCTGACCGTCGCCGGCGCCACCACGGCGTTCCCATTCATCATGCCGCCAGGCTTCTCGCAGGTGAGCTCGAGCGCCGGATCGTTCGCGGGCCTCACCCGCGCGCTCCGTGGCAAGGCCCGCATTGAGTTCGCCTATACCACGGGTCGGCCGACCGACACCCTGAGCGCGGGCACGCCGAACGCGGCCCAACTCGACTCGGCGGTGACGGACATTCTGGCCGCGGCGCCGATCTACAGCCCGACACTCTCGTCCGCGGAAGCGGTGGCGGCCGCCGACCTCGGCGTGTTCCACGCATTCAGCACGACGTCGAACGATGTCCAGAACCCGATCAACACCAACGCGGCCGCGATCTGGGTGCTCTTGGACGCCATGGCGGAGATCGACACGACGGACCTTCGCTTCGTCGCCAAGTTTGGCGACAACGGCACCGGCCCCACGTCGGTCGGTGCGGACATCGCGTCGACGTGGCACTACGTGAACAACATCAGCGGCAGCGAGCCGATCCCTCTGGTCCGCAATGTCGAGCTCCAGTTCTTGCTCGCCCGAGCACACCTCGGATTGGGCGATTTTGCGACCGCGATCGGGCTAGCGAACGGCGTCCGTACCAACGTCGGCGGCCTGCCTGCCGCAACCGTCGCGGCCGACTACGTGCATGCCCGCAACTTCATCCTGACCGAGCAGCGGGTCTCGACCATGACCGAGGGGCTCGGCGATCGGCTGATGGCACTCCGAGATCTCAATATGATCAAAGCCCGTGATACGACCTGGTCGTCAAGCGTCGGGCCGGACCACAATGCCAGCGTCGTGGCGGGCGGCACCACAGACAAACTGACGTCCGTGATCGCGATCCCCCAAGGCGAGAGCGACGCTCGCAATGGGAACATCGCGCCGCAATGTCCGGCGATGTAATGTGATTCCGGGCCGACGTGTCCGAGACGTCGATACGCAGCGTCGGCCCATTGAACAGCAGCAGCAACAAGCAGTAGCAACAGCAGCAGAACGAGGAGAGGGCGCGAGGGCCGACACGACACCGGGTGGTGTTGTATCGGCCCTCGGCTTTGCCGCCATCGTCGGTGCCGTGTCCCTCGCACCCCTCCGGTCCCGGCCCTCCGTCGTGTCCTCAGCGTACCCGTCGGGCATCGTCACTGCTCGCGGATCTCCGGCGTGGGCTCGGGGATATCGACGTTCGTTCCCATGCCGGTACCCGAGGTTTTGACGTGCACGGTCACGACCGCGACATTTCCGGCGATGCGCATGCGGGGACCGGACAGGTCCATGGACGTTCACGGAAGTCCACTGGATGGTGAGGAGTCGACTCGGGGGAACCTGTCACATGAAAAATCTCTTTGAAACGGCGCGGGCGGAGGAAGTGAAGCAACGGATCGGGCAGCTCAGGCCCGAGAGCGCGCGGCAGTGGGGCACGATGAATCCGGCGCAGGCACTCGCGCATTGCTCCGCGTCGTTAGAGCTGGCGGTCGGGGACCGGATTCCGCCGCGGTTGTTGGTGGGGCGGATCATAGGGCGGATCGTGAAGCCGATGGCGCTTGGGAACGACGAACCACTGCGCCGGAATTCACCGACGGCGAAGGATCTCGTCGTGCGAGATGAACGGGACCTGGGAAGCGAACGGCCCCGGTTATGCGGATTGATCGACCGGTTTGCCGCGGGGGGTGCCCAGGGGTGCACCACGCATCCACATAGCTTCTTTGGGCCGCTCACGCCCGACGAGTGGGCGACGCTGATGTACAAGCATCTGGACCATCACCTGCGGCAGTTCGGGGTGTAGCGCCGGCGAAACACGAAACCCCACATAGCGCGCGAACGCTATACGGGGCCTCGTGCCGTCAGGAGTCACTGCCGCCCCGGCCTGCCGGGCCGACGCCTACCCGACCAAGCCGGTCCGTCTTCAACCGTACGTCAAGTCGGACGTCGGTGTTTCCAATTGTACGCTGGCGTACATAGCATGGAAGTAAAACGGCGTCTCCACAATTGACATGATGGCATTCCGCCCGACGTGTCGCATTACGCGTGTGGCGGACGGCCACGGTGCCGCGCGGACGCGTTGTGTCTAAAGGAGTTAGCCCGCCTGCGAAACAGGACCGGCAGTTGCCTCATCGGATCTGCCGCGATGTAACGTGCCGCACAGCCGGCACCCTCGGCCGACGCATCGTACTTGCGCACGCTACCGAACATTTCAACCGCAGGATTCGCAGATGACGTTCGTTCGATCGAACGCCTGGACGGCGGCCATCGCGGGCGTCGGGTTGCTTGCGTGTGTGGGCGATTCGAACCAGTCGCTAGCACCGTCGCAGACCCGACCACTCGCGGCGTCAGAGTCGCGACGATAGCCGTGGGTGCGGTCAGGGCAGGTCCCGGAGCGGACGGCCCGCAAGGTGCGGGCGGCGCGGCGCCTGCCGAGATATTGAGCCTGGCAGAGTCGTCCCTGCTGGAGGCCAAAGAGTGTGAGCGAACCGGCCGATTGGATGACGCGATGCGGCAGTACGCGATGGCGTCCGCCGACTCCGGTTCGCGACGCCAGGACGTTGCGGCCCGTGCCGAGGCGCTTCGTCGACATGCGTCGATACGTCGGCGCCGCCAAGAATACGAGATGGCGGCAGCCCTCTGCCGAGAGAGCTACGCCACGGCGATGTCGGCGGGGCTCTCGACCTCGGCCGCGAACGCCCTCAACGGCCTCGGTATCGTGCACTCCGAGCGCGGCGAATGGTCAGACGCCACGACGGCGCTGAACGACGCCCTCGCGCTGGGGGGGCACGATCCGACCGTACGCGGGCACGCGGAGCAGAACTTGGGGATCATCGCGAACATCCAGGGGGACTTCGAGACCGCGCTCCAGCGGTATCGACAGTCATCGGACGCGTTCCGGGCAGCCGATGATGATCGGGGCGCCGCCACCGCCTATCACAATCTGGGGATGATCAGCGCCGATCGGCAGCGATGGGATGACGCGTATCGGTACTTCGATTCCAGCATCGCGTTGGCTGACAAGCTGAGCGACATCCAATTGCGCGCGATGGTGCTTCTCAATCGAACGGAAGTCCACATCGCGCGGGAACGCTACGACGAGGCTCGAGCCGGGGCGGAGGAAGCGCTCCGGATTTTCGCCCAGCTCGGAGTGCGGCAGGGCAAATCGGAAGCGTACAAGTTCCTTGGCATGGTCTATCGCGAGACTGGGGCGACCGAGCTCGCCAAGGCCCGCCTACAGTCCGCTATCGCGTTCGCCAACGAGGGGGGCGCCGTTCTTGAGGAAGCTGAAGCGACGCGGGAGCTCGCACTCCTCTACCGGCGTCTGGATTGTAATCACGAAGCGTTAACGCTACTGAACACGGCGCATCGACTGTTCCAGCAACACGGGGCCCGTGCCGATCTGCAAGCCGTCTCGGCGACGATGCAAGATCTCGAGCGGATCTATCTCGAAGTCGTCGGGGGCTGGGGCCGCTCCATCGAGACGGCGGACTTGTACACTCACGGGCATTGTGAGCGAGTCGCGGTGCACGCCGCCCGACTCGCAACGGCGCTTGGACTTGACGACGTCACGATCACGACCGTCCGGATCGGCGCCTACCTGCACGACGTCGGCAAGGTGCGGGTGCCGCACGAGATCCTGAATAAGCCGGGGCGCCTGACCGCTGCCGAGCGGGAAGTCGTGGAACAGCATCCGCTTTACGGCCTCGAGCTGCTGGCGTCGGTCGAGTTCCCGTGGCAGGTGAAACCGATTATTCGGTCGCACCACGAGAAAGTAGACGGCAGCGGCTACCCCGACCGACTCGTCGGCGACGAGGTGCCATTCACCGCTCAGATTATCGGTGTGGTCGATGTCTACGACGCATTGACCAGCACGCGCAGCTACCGTCCGGCGATGGCAGCGAGCGATGCCATAGCCGAGATTCGGCGGTGTGCGCGCTGGTGGCGGCCGGACGTGGTCGCCGCGTTTCTGTCGTCGGTCCCCGCAAGCTGAGTGGCGGCCTGTCGCGCGCTCGTCCTGGAGCAGGCGCGCGGCCTGTCCCAGGTGGCTGATGTCGCCGGACGACCTAGAGCGGGTGTGATCGCGTGTAGAGCCAGCGCTACTGACGGGTGAGCCTCGCAGCTAGCCAACGAGCCGCCATCGATGATGTGACGGCCGCCACGATCGCCCCTGCAAACCCGCGAACCCGTGTCGTCGATTGCGGCGCCTGCGGTGCCGGTTTCGCTCCATCCTGCTTTCCGTACGCCAGGCGCGCATATACGGGCGTCGGGTCTCGGCGCGGGGCCGCTGCGTAGATGCCGAGCGTCGTGTTCGCCAACTCCTGGAGCTCCACCACGTGCTCGTCCGAGTGAGTTGGCCAGCCCACGGAGCACGCCATTTCAGTTAGCGCGGCTCGATACCGATCGCGCTCCGCCACCAGTAGCTCACAGTGCTTGCAGCCTGGCGCGCCGGTCGCGATCCTGGTGGAAGGTGCAGCTGGCACGGCCGATGTCACCGAGGACGCGGGAAGGAGACGACGGTAGGGGGTGGGCAGTCCTGCAGGCGGCCCGAGCAAGCTATATCGTACCGGGCCGCCGTGCATTGTCTTCGCGGTACGCAACTCTAGTGGTCGTGCCCCGAGTTGCTCCGTGACTCTGACGCGGCGTATACCGAGAAATGGTAGATGGGACCCTCGACAACCTGCTTCGACGCGCTGTCCTGCGAGGGGACCAACGCAATCATTTGCGTCATCTGGTCATTGGCAAACACGATACTGAGCGGTCCCGCTGGGCCAACCTGGCAACGCGAGTAGCTGAGCACCAACGTCGCGGGGTGGTTGAAGTGGAGCCCAGACGGTCCAAACGTCACCGCCAACGTATCCCCATGAAGCGTGGCCGCCGTGATCGACGTGTTGGCCGGGAGCGCGCCCGCGGGCACGATCAACGAGTGCGGGCCAAAGACGACAGTGCCACCCGCTGGACCGACCACCGCCGAGCCCGAGTACGGGCCGTGGGTGTCTGTGCACGTGAAATAGGTCAGCGTATCCGAGCCGGCGAGGGTGGGCCACCCGCCGCCGGGAGCCAGGTTGTCGTGGGCCCCGGAATTTGGGAGGGGTGATTGGTTCAATGCCACGTTGCCGTTCACGCCGCCCTGGGTGGGCGCCAACGGCTGTCCGCCGTCGCCAACACATGCGAGCAGGCCGACGATCGCAAGTGCCGCCGTCCATCCGTACGATCGACTGCGCGTCATCTGAAGCATCCGGCGTCCGAGTGAGTGTCAACGTGCGCGACCACAATGCGTCGACAGGTGACTACGCACTGTGCGATCGCGTACATAGGACTGCGCGATGGAGTACACAGTGCTACGGTGGTACCGAGCAACCTTCGGTCCGCCGTGATCGGGCGTGCAAGTCCTTTGTTTCCACCACGGGAGCCGTGGTGTACTCCGGGGAATGGCGGCGCAATGCAAGAGGTCGTGCGTCTTGCGGCGGTGTACCGTAGTAGCACACCCCCTGTGCTGGCCTGCGCGTGTACGTACAAGAGACATGTCAAGCGTCCTTGACATCGTGCGATCGGAATCGGCGTGGTGATGGGCACCGAGTGCAGCCGCTCGGCCGTACACAGGGTATCGAGCGCGGTGTAGATGCTCCCATTGTCGCTGAGCCACTGGGATGGCAGGAATTGATACTATTTTGTCATTGCTGCCATCACGCCCCGCCGCTAGCATCGGAACCATGAGACCAACATCGCGGCCGCGCAGTGCGGGGGTCCGGCCGAAGACGATCGTGTTTCTCGGCGCGCCCGACACGCAGATCCTCGACGTCGCTGGGCCATTCCAGATCTTCGTTCGAGCCGCCGAGCTTTACGTCAAGGAGCATCCAGGGCAGGCCTCACCGTACACCGTGGTGCTCGCCAGTACGACGCGTCGGGGATCGGTCACCACGAATTGCGGACTGGTGCTCGCCGGGGGCGTGTCATACCGGGATGTGCGCGGGGCGATCGACACGCTTCTCGTTGCGGGAGGCACGGGCGTCGAAGCGGCCGGACGAAGCGCCGAGCTGACGGATTGGCTCCGCAAGGTCGCACCGCGGGTGCGCCGCATCGGATCCGTGTGCACCGGCGCCTTCCTCCTGGGGGCGGCCGGGCTCCTGGACGGCAAACGCGCTGTTACGCACTGGAAATGGGCGGGGGATCTGGCAGCCCGGTTTACGCGGGTGACGGTCGACCCGGATCCCATCTACATCCGCGATGGCAATACCTACACAACCGCGGGTGTCACCGCGGGGATGGACCTCGCGTTGGCGCTGGTGGAGGAAGATCTCGGATCGCCGCTGGCGCTGAGCGTGGCGCGTGAGATGGTGCTCCATCTGCGCCGAGCCGGCGGGCAGTCGCAGTTCAGTGCGGCGCTCGCGCTCCAGGCGTCGGACCGAAAGCAGATCGCCGACCTCCGGTCCTGGGTGCCCGACAATCTGCATCGCGATCTGCCCGTGGACGTGCTGGCCGAGCAGGCCGGGATGAGCCCTCGCCACTTTGCCCGCGTGTTTCGGCAGGATACTGGGACGACGCCGGCCCAGTTCGTCGAGCGTCTTCGCGTCGAGGCGCACGCATCGCGGGGCGTGCCTGACCACGTTTCTCGTTCTCGTCGGGGCCGCGTCACACTCCGCGGTCGCGCAGATCGCCGAGCGCCCGGCCCGGGTCGAGGTCGTCATTCCCAAGGCGCCGACACCGGTCACGGTGGATACGCAGCGCGTGCTGGTTTACGAGATGCACGTGACAAACTTCGGTACCGGGCCGCTGGTTCTCCGGCAGCTCGACATCATGGATGCGGCGAGTCCTCACGTGCCACTCGCGTCGTATCGCGATAGCGCGCTTGGCCGGGTCGTTGTGCTGGCGGGCTCGATGATGCACATGGGGGGCGCGAGTTCTACGCGCCTGGAGCCGGGGGTGCGCGCCATCGTGTTTGTGTGGCTCCCGATCGAGCCGAGCCGCGGGACGCCGGACGTGCTGCGGCACCGGCTCCTCTTCGACATCAGCGACTCGGCCACCATGCGCCGGGACCACGGGACTCAGTCAGTGATTGACAGTATTATGGTAGACGTGTCGCGCAGGCCGGCGCCGGTCCTGCCGGCTCCGCTTCGAGGCGGGCAGTGGCTGGCCGGCAGCGCCCCATCCAACACATCCGATCACCGACGCTCACTGGCGGCGATCGACGGTCACGTCCGGATCGCGCAGCGGTTCGCGATCGACTGGAACATGGTCGGGCCGAATGGCGACACGCACCGCGGCGACGAGCACAAGAACGAGAGCTACTGGGGTTTCGGTCAGCCGGTCTATTCCGTGGCGTCCGGAGAAGTCGTGGCGGCCGTCGATAGCATCGCCGATCATCCGCCGCACAGTGCGCTGCCTGTGGTGACGCCGGCGAGCATCGCCGGGAACCACGTGACGGTTCGGATCGGGCCCGACCGCTATGCGACCTACGCCCACCTCGAGCACGGCGGCATCCGCGTGCATGTAGGCCAGTCCGTCCGCGCGGGGGAAGTCATCGCGCTTCTGGGCTGCACCGGTCAGACCACCGCGCCGCACCTCCACTTCCAACTCACCGACGGCCCGTCGGTTCTCGATTCCGAGGGGATACCGTACACGCTGCAGTCGTACACCGACCTCGGCTCAGGCCAGGATTTCGAGGAGGACAAGCACCCGTCGATCCCGCGCCGGCGGGCGATGCCTGGTGAGAACGAGGTCGTCGCACTCCCCTGACCGCGCGACCCGATCCGGCTGAAACTCTGGTCCCCGGCCGACCGTAGTATCTCCGATGAACGCATCGGCGCTGGCCAAGCCTGCCACGAATGCCCCGTGGATTGACACCTGCATCCTCATTGGCTCAGGCCTCTTCGTCTTCGCTCTGGGCGTAGCTGCGGCGTTCGTTCCCAACCTCCGCGTGCTGCATGTGCTGCAGGCACTCGTCTATGTTGCGGTGGTTGTCCTGACACGCAGGCAGAGCGCCTGGGGATTCGGCGTCGGTGTCGCCGCGGCGGCCTTTTGGAACGCTGTCGGCTTCTTCGCCACTCCACCGCTTCTACTGAACGGCGTACAAGAACTCTGGGCTGCGACCCGAACCGGCCAGGTCCAGCACCCCGATCTAATGCTCATGCTACTCGCTGGCGCCGGTCACGTGCTAATCATCATCGCGTGCCTGGTCGGATTCTTCCGCACACGTCCTGGCGCACGCCAATGGGCTGAGTTTCTGGCTGGCGGTGTCTTGGTCACCGGCTACGTCGCCGCGATCGTTTTCGCCGTTGGCCCGCCGCAGTCTGTCGCGCTATTCAGAAGAATCCTCGGGCTCTGAAGTCTATCAAAGGCTCCGCGTGTTGTGCTGACCTGTAAGGTGCACAACGAGTGTGAGGGGATTCTAACCGTGTCTCCTCATCTGGGCCTCAGCTGACGTGTTGTCCGCCTACACCACCGGTGGGAAGGAGACGAATTAGGAGGCTGTTCGTGGCCTCGCCTGCGCCCCCCTCGGCGTCGTCCTTGTACTCGTCGGGATCCCCAACCTCCCACTGCTCGATCACGCCATCGCTGACGAGGCGATTCTACTAGCCACCGACCTCTGGCCACCACGCGCTGCGCTTGTGAACGTGCATTGCAACAATCGGTGGATCGGCAAAGGGTGCCGGACAAAACGATCAGAAAGCGACGTTCTTGTGACATGGTCGCATTTGGCCAAATTGACATGGCCGCGGTAGGTCGTCACACCAGTTCCTGTTGTATCGTGATCTGCGCTTCAATTCATTTCGGTGGTCAAGGCGAAGTGTTGCCGACCGTCCTCACGCCGGCTATGCCATTTGCGATGGATCGACCCGTCCACACGAGATGCTACGTAGCGGTCGTGTGCTCGAGATCAAGCAAAAGCTAGTTTGCAAAGGCGGGGACGTTGCCGAGAGCAGTCTTCCAAACTACGAGAGGTTGCGCGAATGACGGAGGAGCTCCGTAACGTTATCGGGGGCACCCAGGATCTTTTCTACTCCCGGACATCCAGCGTTCCACTCCCGATGATGGCGCGCGCCGACGGAATCTGGTTTTGGGACGAGGAAGGTAAGGCCTATATCGACGCGTCGTCCGGCCCAATGGTCAGCGCCGTCGGGCATTGCAATCCTCGCGTCATTGACGCGATGGTTCGCCAGGCGCGCACACTCGATTACGCCTTTACTCTAGTGGCTCGCAACCGAGCCAATCAGCAGTATGCGAACCGACTGGCTACGCTGGCAGGGCCAGGCTTTGAGCGCGTTAGCCTCTGCTCGGGCGGCAGCGAAGCAATCGACAACGCCCTAAAGTTCGTGAGGCAATACTGCTTGGCGACGGGACAATCTGCGCGTCACCGGGTGATCTCGCTCGATCCGTCCTATCACGGCGCCACGATCGCTTCTCTCGCAGCTGGCGGGAATATTTCGCTACACCCCTTCTTCAATCGGTTCGCCGTCGCGGCGGAGACCATACCGGCGCCACTGTCGTATCGAGTCCCGGATGGACTGACTGTCGACGAATACGCCGCGAGCTGTGCATCTGCCCTCGAGGCTAAGATCGTTGAACTAGACCCGGACACCGTGCTCGCGTTCGTGCTGGAACCTGTCGGCGGGCTCTCAACCGGCGCCGTCGTACCACCGCCGAGCTACTTTCGTGCAGTGCGCGAGATTTGCACCCGGTATGGCGTGTTCCTGATTTTCGATGAAGTGCTTTGTGGTGCAGGTCGGACGGGACGTTTTGTTACGGCCCACCATTGGCCAGAGGCCTTGCCCGATGTCATCGTGCAAGCGAAGGGTATCGGAGCGGGACACGCACCGCTCGGCGCCATGTGGGTGTCAGCTGCGAAAGCGGACGAACTCGCCGCCACCGCAGGCTTCGACTTCACCTATTCCTATAACGCGAACCCCATTGCTTGTGCCGTTGGGCTTGCCGTCCTCGACGAATTCGAGCGGCTGGATCTCTGCGTGAACGCAACGGAGCGCGGCGCGCAATTGCGGGCTGGGCTCGAGCGAATCAACGCGCAGTACCCGATCGTCGGCGACGTGCGTGGCAAGGGATTGCTGCTCGCCGTCGAGCTGATCGCAGATCCAGATACGAAGGCCTGGCTGCCTCAGGCATTTGAGGCGACCAAGCGTCTTCGTGTCCATGGCCTGAGCAACGGCATCATGCTGTATGCCCGTGCCTCCGCCGGCATTCGCTTCGGCCAGTGGTTTATGTTGGCGCCGCCGCTAACCATTACTGAGGCGGAAATCGAAGAAGTCCTGGATCGAACGGAACTGTCCCTACGGGCGCTCAGCGTTGATGCTCACAATGCGGGATTGTTGCCGTGAGATGATCGTCTGCATTCGTGGCAATACACGTTAGCTAAGGACGACGATGACGACGCCCAGCACGGCGCTGATCTGGAAAACCCTGGTGGTCGTCGAGCACCACTTCCGGAAACTGAACGCCCCACACTTCTGCACCAACGTGCATGACGGTGCCGTCTATCACGATGGCATCCCCACCCTCACCCCGACCCGAAACCTGCGCGCCGCTGACGCCATTTACACACTTATTGACAAGAGCTCCCGAGGGCTGTATACGAACGGCTTGGGAGAAACGTGAGCATCCCGATCGAGGGATTGGCCATGAACCGCCTCAGTGCTACTCGAGTAGTCGCCGTTCTTTGTTCAGGCCTGATGGCCGGACTACTTTTCGGAGACTGGCTGGGACCTTCATTCGCTCGGTCGGCGATGAATGCCTCCAGCTTCGTTCAGTTCCAACAGATCGTTCACACCAACTATTTGCGTACGCTGCCAGCGCTGTCGACAGTCGCCGTCGCCGCCCCAATCCTGTGGTTGGTCATGCTACGTGCTCGACGTGACAGCGTTGAATTCAGGGTTCTCCTGGCCGCTACGATCGCGATCGCCATCGGGTACGCGATCACTTACGTGTTCAATGTTCCGATCAACAACCAGCTCGAGACATGGAACGCCGCCGCTCCCCCCGCGAATGCCCGAGAGATCTGGAGCCAATGGGAAAAAGCTCACGTGATACGGACAATTTTCTGGGTAGTCGGGTTTTGCCTCGAAATAGTTGCCTTGGCGGTGTCGGCATCCGCGTCGTCCCCCAGCAACGCCCGAGAACAGCTCGCCGGCTGACGCCCGTTTACACACTTCTTGACAGGACCTCGCTCAACTAGCTCGCGCTGCCTATTCACGAGCATCGAGCGTGCTCGCAAGCACTCGCGTCTCAATTGCAGTAGGCTTCCCTAAGCGACCGCGAAAGAACTCCGGATAGTCTTGCCAGGCGCCTACGATCACGCTGCGAGGCAGCATGGATGCGTCCGAGTACAAGCACGTCGTGCTCGGCCTCATTTTCCTCAAGTACATATCCGATGCCTTCGAGGAGCAACATGCTAGGCTGGTAGCTGAGCGGGCGCACGGCGCTGATCCCGAAGACCCCGACGAATATCGTGGCGCTGAACATCCGATCTTTTGGGTACCACCTCAGGCTCGCTGGTCGCACCTCAAGGTGAGCGCAAAGGAACCCGCTGTCGGCCAGCTTGTCGACGACGCGATGGCCGGCATTGAGAGCGAGAACGCGTCGCTCAAGGGCGTTCTCCCTAAGGATTACGCGCGCCCGGCGCTTGATAAACAGCGCCTCGGCCAGTTGATCGACCTCGTGTCCACCTGAAACGCGTGCTGGTGGACAAACCATCGGAGGTGATTTTTTCAAGTGCCTTGCACAAAGTCGAGGCTCGACGCCAGCAGAGTGGGCTCTCTACGATCTTTGGTTCTAGCTCACATCCTCGATAGGACCTTTTTGGCGGCATTGACAAGGGCATCCTGCAGACCCTCTTTTCTTCCGCCGCGAGCTTCGAGCATCACGATTGCCTTGTTGGTGAGTATTCTAATTATTCCATGGTTGCCGTCACTGACTTCGTAATAGGCCCTCTCGCCCAAGCCGGAGATCGGGGTTCGAGTCGCGGATTTTGTGAGGGTTAGTTCGAAGGACGATGCCGTGTGATCTCCGAGCCCATCCAATACCACGACGGACATATCCTCGTGACTGGTCACAGAAAATATGCAGGCCACCGTGCCCCGGGGTGTTCCTGGCTTGGTTGCCGCCCCAAGGATGGCTGAAGCTTCGGAAGGAGTAAGAAGATCACATGGCCCTTTCGCAAAAGCGTTCGGGACTATCAGACATAAGGCCGCGAAAACTGTCATGGGTATAAAACGCATCGTGGGCTCTCCCTGATCAATAGTCAGTTGCTTCAAGCTCAGACCTTTTTCAGAAGTTCGACGCGCATCCCATCGGGTGAACGTCTTGGTGCACAGGGCCGTGATCGACTTTCCCCCTACGAGAAAACGTCCAGGCGCACCGCCGCGTGATCGTGAAGCGGATATTGCGGAAATATGGCTACCCGCCGGACAAGCAGGAGAAGGCGACCCAGACCGTGCTGGAGCAGGCAGAGGTGCTGTCGCAGGAGTGGGCTGTCGCATGACCAAGCCTGTTCAAGCACGAACGCAGTCTGTCTTCATCCCTCGACTGCATTTGGACCCAAGCATAACCCAGGGGCCGAGGACCATCAGGCGTAAGCGTCAACTGGGTGGCACGGCTTGCGACGGAAGTTCGCAAGCGAACTAAAAGGCATCCCGCTCACGGACTTGTGCGCGCTGGGCGGCTGGACGAGCCCGACGACTATTCTGACCTGCTACCAGACACCGGACGATGCGACGCAGCGGCGCGCGCCGGCGGCGCGGAAGCCGTCGCACGCGGCGGGGCTCACCGGTTGAATTGTCCCCGTGTATTGTCCCCACCCGTGACAACGCACGACACCCCGCCCAGCAGCGATGCTGGAACTGGGTGCCGGAGTACGAGTTACGAGGAATGGGCCTGCGAGGAGTTGAACCTCGGACCTCACGCTTATCAGGCGTGTCCCAGGCGCGCTCAACCCCGGCATCTTGCCGGATTTCCCCCCTGACAGCGCCGCAATCCGCCCGGATCGTGCGCCTGCAATGTCGGACTTTGCCGCCCTATTTGGCCACCAGTTTGGCCACCATCAACGAATGCGAATGCCGCCGGGATACGCCGAGGCGCGTGAAAAGTCGGACCACCGCCCTCGACATGGCGGGTCCTTCCGCACACCCTCTCGCGGGGGACGCGCGAGCGCGGGGTACGGCTAGAGACAGGGGTTCGAAAAGGCACTTCCGTTCCGCAATTGAGGACCGCGCATGAAGGTCTCGACCGTCCCGATCGGCAAGGTCAAGCCGTACGCCGGCAACCCCCGCCGGAACGCCGATGCGGTCGCCAAGGTCGCCGCCTCGCTGAAAGAGTTCGGCTGGCGGCAGCCGATCGTGGTCGACAGCAAGGGCGTGGTCGTCGTGGGCCACACGCGCCTCCTGGCGGCCAAATCCCTCGGGATGCGGCAGGTGCCCGTCCACGTGGCCGAGGGGCTGACCGCGGCCCAGGTGCGGGCCTACCGGATAGCCGACAACCGCACGGGCGAGGAGGCCGAGTGGGACGAGGAGCTCCTGGCGGCCGAGCTGCGGGGGCTTGAGGCCGAGGGCTACGACCTGGCCCTTACGGGCTTCGATCGGGACGAGCTCGCCGACCTCCTCGCCGCCGAGGCGGCGGACCTCGACGCCCAGGAGCCGCCGCCGCTCCCGGCCCACCCGAAGACGAAGCCTGGGGATCTCATTCGGTTGGGCGAGCACGTCCTCGTCTGCGGCGACGCGACGCACGAGCCGACAATCAGTCTTGCCATGTGCGGGGCCGTGGCGGACTGCGTATGGACCGATCCACCTTACGGCGTGTCACTCGGCGTGGGAGATACGCCAGAGGTCGCGCGCATTCGGCGCCGACGAACAGACGGGAAGGTCGTCCAGAACGACGACCTGGGGGAGGACGGCCTCTTCGTCCTTCTGCGTAACTCCCTCGGGGCAACGCTCGGCGTATGTAGGCCCGGCGCACCCTGGTATGTGAGCGGACCCGGGGGCCCGCTCAGTCTCGTCTTCGGCACGGTGCTGAAAGAGTTGGGCGTGTGGCACCAGGCGCTGGTGTGGGTGAAGCACATCTTTGCGATGGGCCGCAGCGACTACCACTACCAGCATGAACCCATTTGGTACGGCTGGGCGCCCGGCGCCGCGCATCATTGGCACGGGGACCGGACGCAGACGACGCTCCTCGAGTTCGACCGGCCGACGGCGTCGCCAGAGCACCCCACCATGAAGCCCATCGCGCTCGTCGCCTACTGCCTCAGCAACTCCACGAAGCGCGGCCAGCACGTGCTCGACCCGTTCATGGGCTCGGGCACGACGCTGCTCGCGTGCGAGACGCTAGACCGCGTGGCGCACGGGGTCGAGCTCGACCCCCGCTACTGCGATGTGATCGTCACGCGGTGGGAGACGGCGACAGGACTGACGGCGGATCGTGGCCGCGCGAAGCGCAAGACGGCGTAAGCCGCCGGCGCCGAAGCCGGCCGCCAAGCCAGCAGCGCCAACCGGTGCGCATTCCGCCGACGTCATCGCGCGGGTGCTCGGGGTCACGGCGCGGTGGGTCCGCCAGCTCGCAGAGGATGGCACGCTGCCCAAGGTCGGCCGCGGGCAGTATCTCCTCGTCCCGTGCGTCCAGGCATACATCAAATACTGGCAGGACAAAGCAGAATCCCGTGGCGTCGAGGCTGCGGACGGCACGCTCGACGCCGCGCGCACGCGGAAGACGCAAGCCGAGGCGGAACTCGCGGAGATCGAACTCGCCGCCGCGCGGGCGCGGTATCTCCCGATCGAGCGGCATGAGGAGCGATACCGGCAACGGTGCGACGCCCTCTCGGCGCGCGTTCGCGGTCTCGGGCAGTACATCGGCGACGTGCAACTTGCCGCGTCGGATACCGCCGCCGCCGCGTTGCTCGAGCGCATCAGCGATGCGCTTCTCCGATCTCTACTCGACGCATCCTCGGACGAACTCCCGCTGGCCGACGACAATGGCAATGACGGCGATAGCGCAGACGCCGCTTAGCAGTCTCGCCTCGGAGCGGCTGGCCGACGAAACGGAACGCCGAGTGGGAGCGCTTGCCTTCCAGCCGCCGCCCCGGATGTCCGTCGACGAGTGGGCGGACGCCTACCGCTTCCTCTCCCCGGAATCGTCGGCCGAGCCCGGGAAGTTCTCGACGGCACGGGCACCCTACCAGCGGGGGCCGATGCAGGCGCTGTCAGACCCCCGTGTTAGGCAAGTCGTGCTGATGTGGGCGAGCCAATCTGGGAAGACGGAGATCCCCAATAACTTCATCGGCAAGCGGATACACCTCGACCCCGGCCCGATCTTGATGCTCGAGCCGACGCTGGCGATGGGCGAGGCCTGGTCGAAGGATCGGCTCGCGCCGATGCTCCGCGATACCCCCGTGCTCCGCGGGCGCGTGTCTGAGGCCCGGTCGCGGGTGAGCGACAACACGCTCCTGCACAAGAAGTTTCCGGGCGGCCACCTGACCATCGCGGGCGCCAACAGCCCGGCGGGATTGGCCAGCCGTCCAATCCGCGACGTGCTCTGCGATGAGGTAGACCGCTATCCCGCATCCGCTGGCGCCGAGGGTGACCCCATCGGGCTGGCCTTCCGGCGCGCGTCCACCTTTCGGAACGGCAAGCGGTTCCTCGCGAGCTCCCCCACGATCAAAGGGCAGAGCCGGATCGAGGCCGAGTGGCAGGACTCCACGCGCGAAAAGTGGCTCGTTCCCTGCCCGCACTGCGGCCACAAACAGGTGCTCGTGTGGGGTGGCCGCGACATCCCCTGGGGACTCCACTGGGAGAGCGGGCGCCCTGAGACCGCGCACTACGTCTGCGGCGAGGAGGGCCCGGAGAAAGGCGTGCTCGTCGGCTGCGGCGCGGTCATCGAGGAGGCGCACAAGGGCTACATGAACGCGCATGGCGAGTGGGTGGCTGAGAACCCCGGGCACCCGACGACCCGCGGCTTCTGGTTGAACGCGCTCGTCTCGCCGTGGGCGGCGTGGACAGACTTAGTGCGCGAGTGGCTGATCGTGAAAGCGGACCCGATCCGGCTCCGCCAGTTCGTCAACACCGTGCTCTGCGAGACCTGGGAAGACGAGGGGACGACGGTCGAGCCGCATGTGCTGGCCGAGCGGCTGGGTGTCGGCTACCCGACAGATGCCGCCCTCGTCCCCGCTGGCGTCGCCGTGCTCACCCGGTCGGTCGACGTTCAGGGCGACCGCTTGGAGACCGCCGTGTGGGGGTGGGGCGAGGACGAGGAGGGGTGGCTCGTCGAGCACGAGCTCATCCCCGGCGACCCGGCGACCCCGGCGCCGTGGGCGGAGCTCGCCGAGCGGATCCGGAAGCCGTACCCGCACGAGACCGGCGTCACCCTCACCCCGGCCGTCACGTTCATCGACTCCGGCGGCCATCACGCGAAGGAGGTCTACACCTTCACCCGGGCCCACGTGGCCCAGCGGGTCTACGCCATCAAGGGCAGCTCGCTCGAGGGGCACGCCCTGCTGGGGCGTCCGCAGCGTAACAACTCGGCCAAGGCGATCCTCTTCATGGTGGGGTCGTTCACCGGGAAAGAGTCGATCATCGCGCGATTCGTGAAGGTGCGGGAGCCGGGCCCCAAGTACGTCCACCTTCCGCTCTGGCTCGACGGCGAGCAGCTCGCGCAGTTCACCAACGAAAAGCTCGTCACCCGCTTCGTGGGTGGCCGGCCGAAACGCGTGTGGATCAAGACGGGCCGGAATGAGCAGCTCGACCTCGCCGTCTACGCGCTGGCGGCCCTCCAGGCGCTCGGGCCCGCGACCGTACGGAACCTCGGCGCGCTGGCCGCGTCCTACGTCGAGCAGGGCGCCGCACTCAAAGCGCAGCAATCGGCAGATCCAAGCGTGTCTCCGGCATCTGACAGCGCAGAGGAGCAGTCAGACGACGGCGGATATGTACGCCAGGGATTGCCGCCGTGGCGATTCTAGGCTACGGTTCAACAGGAAGACCGTCACGGTCGATCGGGACACGGCGGACCCCTCCAAGCTCGAACCCGTCCGAGACACCAACGGTCCAGAAACGCGCCCCCTTCTCTCGAGGATAGAGGCGCGTTTCGCTGTTATCGAACGGGCCCGCGCATCTTCCGCGAGCAGCTCCCACCGACCCTACGCGTCGTCATGCCGGGCCAGGAGTTTGGCGCGGCAGATGTCGACGGTGCCGTCGCGCGTCGCCTGACATTCAACGCCCCCGCGCCCGATCGCCCGGACATGGGGTGTTCGATCGCACACGACCTCCGAAACCCCGCGAGCCACCACGAGCGCTGCGTCGTGCTGGCACCCCGGCCGTCCCGCTCACGCCGCCCGCCTCGCACAACTCGTCGGGCTGGCACACTGTGATGCGTCGCAGGGACGTGTCGGCGTAGCTACTGCGACGGCTTCGCGAACGCGGGTAATTCGTGCATCGTCTCCCACCACCACCGCCGCGTGCGGCCCACGACGGCACCGGTCGATGGCGGGTAGCCGGTCGGGCCGAGCACATAGTCACCGGCGTGCTTCCCACCCTCGAGCGAATACGCATCACGAAGTCCACGCCGTCAGACGAGCGCTCTGGTGCCGAGACGGTGAATCGCCGGCCGTCCTCGACGGTGAACGTGACGGGCCACACGATGCCCTGAACGCTATTGTAGCTGGTCGTACCTAAAGGACACCGGGGCCGGGGCAGGCACAACGCAGGGCTGCTGTCCGGAAGGGGTTGACGCCAGACGCGACGAGGCGCGCGACCCTTTCGCTTACGCGTCGACTCCTTTGACAGTGGCCGGAATGATGCGAACGTCTCCCCCGAGTTGGAGGACCAGGTTGTGGATATCCGCCGCCGCCATGGCACGCACGGGGGGTAGCTCTGTCGCCGCCTGCTCGTCGTCGAAGACGTTGAGCGGCCAATCGCCTACGGTGCCACTCTGCAGATGCGGGTGGGCGAATCGACGGCCGAAGTAGGCGCGAATGACTATCGGTTCGATACCGGCGGCCTGCTGCTCTGGCCATGGCAATGCCCAAACGGCATCGATGCCGCCGTCCGCTGAGCGGCGACCGCCCGCGGCGGTCACCTCGCCGCTGCCGAGCAGCAGATATGTGTTGATCTCCTCGAGCGCCTGCCGGGCATGCGGATCGAGCAGCGAGACGGCTGCAGCGAAGAAGCGCTCCTTGTCCCGTCGCGATCTGGCACCGCCGTGAGTGCCATCGCGCAAATCAGCGAAGTGGCGCAAGAGCGCCGACGTGGACGGGGGACGAGGGGTTTGAATAATCTGCTCCTTTAGATTTGGTGAGGTGGATTGCGGCGATTTACTCATCGGTTTCTCCTTGTGCGCCGTCAGGCGGCCACGCGGAGGGGGGAGTCGAGGTGGGTGTCGGCGGTGTTGATCACCCACGTCCCGGCCAGGTCGCGCGTCACGTCCTGCGCCCATGTTTCGCGGACGGGCAGAAACAAGCCGGCAACGATCAGGAACCGAATGACGGACAGGGATTCTCCAACCGGCGTGATACGTCAGACGGTAGGGCGGCGCCACGAGCAGGTCCAGACGCTTCTCCGGCTCTGCGGGCGCGCCGCCAATAGCCGCGCCGCCGCGTCAGGTGACACCGGCCCATCGGCACGCGACCGCAGCACCCGCACCGAGGGCGTCTCGCCCGACAGCATCTTCGCCATCACCGCCTGGGCCGAACTCCCGACGAAGGGCGGCTCGCCCGCCAGCATCTCGTAGCACACTGCCCCGAGCGCATACACATCGCTTCGGGCATCGAGCGTGCGCTCCCCCGCCGCCTGCTCGGGACTCATGTGCTGGGACGTCCCCACCGCGAGCCCGGTCTCGGTCAACCCCGAGCCGTCAGTGGTTGCGGCCAGCGCCCGGGCAATCCCGAAGTCGGTCAGGAGCGCATCGCCCTGCGTCTTGAGCAGCACGTTCTCGGGCTTGATGTCGCGGTGGATCACGCCGTGTTGGTGCGCGTAGTCGAGGGCGTGCGCGACCTCGAGCGTGATTCAGATCGCATCGCCAAGCGGGAGCTGCCGGGTACGCCGCAGTCGATCGCGAAGCGTCTCACCCTCCACGTACGGCATGGTAAACCAGAGCTGCCCGCTGGCGGTCTCACCCGAGTCGAAGACGGAGAGGATGTGCGTGTGCCGGAGCTTGGCCGCGAAAGTTATCTCGCGCCGGAACCGCTGGGGGCCCAGCGTCGCCGCCAGCTCCGGGTGCAGGACCTTGAGCGCGACCGAGCGGTGGTGCTTCGTGTCCTGGGGCAGGTAGACGGTGGCCATGCCGCCACGCCCCAGCTCGCGCTCGATCGTGTAGCGGCCGGCGAGCGAGGCGGCGAGGTCCAGCGACGGCGCTGTCGTCACAGGCGGCGGGGAGGGGAATCCTGGACCCATCAGGAGCGGGTCAAGCATAGGGGTCCACCGGGTGCAGAGCTAGCGGCGGGGTGCCCATCGCCAATCTGAACGGTCATCCACGGGCGCCGCGCAGCGGGCACTCGGGATGCCCCGGCAATGACGCCGCCCTTGGTGTTGTTCTCGCTCCGCGCGGACTGGCAGATGCCGCTCTGCGAGTCGCTCTCGTGGCTCACTGGCATCATGACTGCGGACAACGATACCATCAGTGCACAGCGCCGCGCTCCAAGCCCCTGCGCACGATCTCCTACCTCCTGCTCGAGCGGCTCGACTCGGACACCATCACGATCGCGTATGACAATGCGGGCGTCGCGTCCGCGTCGTTGCCGCTCGCCGAATTGCCGAGCGAGACCCCCGCGTTCGCGTCGGGGCTTGCTGGATTCGGGCCGTTCTAATGGCGACGCCTTACACGAGCGTCGAAGTCCACGCCGGCGCGCCAGTGCTGCCTCGAGGCGTGGTCACTGCCGCTTCGGGATCAGCTTCGCGAGTTCAACGCCGCTTAAGCACTGGACGCGCAACATCGACTCGCAAATGCGTCGCAATACCTCCGGGGGAGCAGCCGCCGATAGCAGCTGGCGAACAAGCGCGTCAACGGCGTCGCACTCGTACATAGGTAGCTCGATGGACAAGAGCAGCCGATCCACAATCCGCGCTAGGTCGGCCGGGTGCGCCTCAGCCAGATGGCGCTCCACAAGGCGGGCAAATACCCTACGCCGCCCGTCGACTGCAATCGGCGATCGGCAAAGCTTGTCGGCGACTTCCGAGAACACGGACTCGAGCCCGTAAATCCATTCCACCATTTCGGCGCCCTCAGTCGACACAAGCGGCCGAGGCACGCCCGTAAGCCGGCGTTCCCAATAGTCGGCAATCCAACGGCGCCAGGCGCTCTGGGCGGCGGCGGCGTCCAATGACCGAAGCTCGCGGCCCATGCCGGCTGTCCATGCGCGTCGCGCGATTTCACCGCCATTGCTGACGAATTCTTCCAGCCACCCACTACCGATTGGATCCACGGACGAATAGAGCGCAACGCCGACGAGCCGGTCGCTCAAATCGGTGCAGACGCGCTCCAGCTCTCGATCGAGGTGCCGAAAGGATTGCCGGAAGTGGGGCATGAGATCGGCTAGAATAGGCTCCGACAGCTGCCCCCATATTGCGAAGCCGTGCCAGGCCTGTTCGGCTCGCTCAGGATCGAGATCCCAGTCGAACAGCGGGATCATGGTGACCCGCGACCATTCCCGGTCGATCGCGTACAGAAAGCCGAGCTGACTCGCTAGGACGACACGCGCCATGGCGCCCCATTGCTCATCGCTTGACACCGCGTCCTCGAACCACCGTCGGTATGGGGTTGGAAGGCCGGTCCACGCTTCGCGTGCCTCGGTTTGACGGCGGCCGAGCGCGCGCATCCAGAGTTGGGCCACACGGCCCCCAGAATGGTTGATCGCGGCGGTGAGCCAGAGCCCGTCGCCCGAGCGCAAATTCTCCTCATCGGTCTCGCTCGCAGCGGCGGACGTTAAGCGATCGATGAGGCTTTCCGCCGCCGGCAGCACGCCCGACGGCATGCTGTCGAGCCGCCGCTCGAGAAAGGATGAGACGCCGCCGGCCGCTGCTTTCTCGATCACTGGGTGGGCGTCGAAAAACGCCAAGATCGTGGTGTCCGTATCGCCGCCTGCGGGGGCGTCTTGCCAGGTACCGATGAGCACCTGCCAGACGTCATCAGGCACCCGTAGGTCTGCCACAAGCGCGCCTGCCAGTCGCCATCCCCAATCGAAGGAGCGAATGGCCGCCTCACCCATGTTGGCTAGGAGGCCGTGCCGGGTCGGGCCGTCCAACGAGGACCGGTCAGCGGTGAAGGTGACGAACAATTCCACCAGCGATGCCGGATCGGCAGCGAGCAGCTCTTCGACTGTGCGCAAGCTAGCTCCAGGCCCGTACCGCACGCCGCCCGACCACGAGCTCAAATCAGGGTGCGGACGGGGCGCGAAGTCCGGATGCGACGCCTGTAGCGCGGCCAAGTGCTCCGCCGCGAGCGCGCATTCGGGCGCGACTTGCGATAGCCATACGGCGAGGTTGTAACGCTCGTAGTCGGCAATGTCGCGTAGGCGTGCGGCTTCCTCCCCGGAGCCTTCGTCGACCGGTTGCATTAACACCGGCGCGTCCATCGAATCAGCAATCAGCGCCGCCCGCGCTCCTCTGGTGGCTCGTGGATACGCCTGAGCGATAAGCGCGAACACCTCCGCCTTGAGAGTTGCCGCGTACAGCCAGCCGCGCGACTGGAGCAACTCAAGCGCTTTCTCCGGCTTGAGTCGCTGGTCCAGGGCCATCCCGTGCAACGCAAGGCGCCGCAAGAGCGGCGCTTCCGCACTCCCCCACCGCCCTATGATCCGTTGGCCCATCCCGTACGCTTCGCCGAGGGACCATTCAAGCAGTGCTCGAGCGATGTCGATTAGTAGGTCAAATGTATGCTCAGGTTCGTCGGAGCCGTGCCGCGCGATTTCACTACGCCGAAAGCTCGCGGGATCCCAGTCTTTGCTCGCGAGTCCAGCCGCCAACAGCAGCTGATGGGCCCCCCCCAGCTGCGCACTTACGATGTCCTCGACCATTGGCGCCACGACGGCGAGGCGCGGACGCAAAGCCGCTGCCCACCCGTGTGCGATGTGGTACGGCTCGCCAACCAGATCGATCTCGCCGCCAATTCGAACGCGGTGCAGGTCGTCGACGGCGAGGCGCGGACGAGTGAGTTCTGCGAGCAACAGCATGGCGGTCGGAACATCCTCCGGCCGGCTGCACGCCGCCAAGACCGGGCCGAGCGGCTCACGCGACCAGGCGGGTAGCGCCGCTTGGAGCAAGGCGACGGTCCAGGACGCCATGACGGCGGGCGGGGGCGCGGCGTCCGTGGATCCGAGCCTCATCGCCAGGAGCGTCCACAGCGAATGGCACATGGTTAGGCGATGCTTACGTACGATCGCCATCGCTTCCTTCGAATGCCCGACGGCAAAGTGGTCGGCAAACCACCCAGCGAGAATCCGCGTCTCCATACTGTCGTCGGCACCACGGACGAACAGCGTGTCAAGAAGTTTGTGATCGTCCGCCCATCGCAGCCATTCCACCGACCGCGCGTGCGCCACGACAAACTGCAGCGTCACTGTATCCCGAAATGCGGAGGCCACGTAATCGTCCGTCGGGCGATCTGCCGGCGGCTGCCCGTGCAGAATGTCTTTCAGCAGCACCGCATGTTCGAGGGCGCCCCTCGCGCTTCCTGCCGCCCATGCGGCAATCGCGTCATCGAGCGCCTCGTGGGTATACGGCTCCTCGCGACGCGGATATTCGATGGCCGTTATTCCGAGGTGACGCCATTTGGCCGATCCTTCGGCAATTGACAGGGCGAATCGAGACGAGCCCGGTGCCAGCCCACGCGCGAGGTAGCGCATAATGGGATCGTCATGGCTGTAGCCCACGAACAAGACCGTATACTCCCGGAACATTTCGACGAGGAAGCGGCTCGCCCATCCCTCGGTCACATACGCGCGCCCGAAGTCTCGATCGGTGAGTACGAGCGGATGGCGGAGGCGGCTGACGGCTCCATGGAGATACACAATGCCCGTAAAATCATGGCCGAGCGGAAGGGCTGGTGCTGAGTAGACATCGAGGTCGGCACCGAACCGACGAGATGCGCAGCTTAAAAAATGGGAGTCAAAATTCGTCGTGACGATGCGCGGCGCGGCTAATGTATGAAACAGCGCGATCAGGTCATCGTGCAATTTGCGGGGTGCCGACTCCGGGTCGCCGATGATCCGCCGCGCGCGCGCTTGAACGTCTACGCCCGCATTCGCGAGTCGCCCCAGGAAATAGTCGAGCGGCTCGTCGGGCTCTTTCGTCAGTGCACCGGAGGCGATGTCGCCGACAAGCCTCGCAAACGTGGGCAGATTTGATGGAGGCCCTACCGATACGCCGGCGCCAGCGAAGAGGACAAGTTTGCCGCTCCGTTGCGCGTCGAGAAGTGGCTGCGGCAGATCTACTTCGGTGTTGACGTACACCATCGACAGAAATTAGCACAAGGATCGACAGAACAGTCCCGCTCGCTGGCGCCGTATGCGATCGGCGGAATGCGATGCCTGGGTTCACCTCAGCTCAACCACTCGTGGGCGGCGACATAGCGTACCGACGGGTTACAAGAGTTCTCAACGCGCACGCATCCCGCGCGCTATGTTCTGGCGGTCTCATCCCCAGAGATCGGACGCGCCGCATTGCGCGAATCGGTGGACTCGCCGCGCTAGTCGCGTGTTCCACATCCTCGACCGGCCCGACGCCCGCGAGCGGCGCGCTCGATATTTACGACGCCGACTACGCGATCCTCCTTGTTAGACCGCCGCCCAACTAATGGAGCGCATGAATCGCTGGATTAGCTTGGGCTTACTACTGGCCTCTTTCGCGGCTCTTTGCACTCGAATCATGGCAGCCGGTTACTAATCGACCAGGTGAGCGCTTGCGCGGAACTGCCAAGCAGCCCATTGTCTCCGGTCCCAAACGGCGAGGCACCATGACTGTTCGACCCCCACTTGCCGAGCATCTCGAAATCGACGACCACCTCCGCTGCCTGAAGTGCGGCACGCGCATGGTCTGGGACGTCGAGCGAGAAACCAAGGGCCGCGACCGCTTTCGCGATTGGACGTGCCCGAAGTGTGGTGCGGAGCGGCGCACGGCATACCCGCTTCATGGGCCTGAGAACCCGCGGGCGGATGCCTGGTGAGAAACACCCCTGGTTCGCGAGTCTTACCAAGGGGCCGAAGATGTATTCGGCGAGTTCCGCGACCGTCGAAGGTTGCGATCTGCAATGCGGCGCTGAAAGCAACGAGGGCCGAGAAATGAGCCGAAGGTCTCCCCCCCCTGTGCGAGGTCGCGCTCGGTCGTGCAATCGCGCGCCTTCGCGGAGAACGCCAGTGGACGCAAGTACAACTCGCGCACAAGGCGCACCACAAACGGACCGATATCGGCACGATCGAACGGGGCGAGTCCAGTATCGCGCTGAGAAATCTCGTCAAATTCGCCGACGCGTTCGGTATGAAGCCCTGGGAGCTGCTGAAGGAGGCGGAGCGCACCAATGGCTGACGACGTGAAACCGGCGCTGAGGGTAGAGGAGTGGCGCGCGCTTGCGGGGCGATTCCCTATCGACTCGAGATTTGCGATCTCCTTAGCTGCGGGCGACTATGAAACGAGGGCGATGGAAGACCCGGACGACACTATCAGGAAGGCGCGCAAGTTTATCGCGACGACGCTTTACACAGTAGGCGCAATAATCGGCGAGATGTCGGCAGCCACCCATGACCCAACGCCGCCCGGTTAACGCTGGCTTGGGTCGCGCCGTGTGGCAATCCGCGTCGGCGACTCGAGAACCCCTGACGCGTCGCGAGCATTAAGCCAGCTCGCTGAATCGACACCCCAGCCCCTTCCATGGGACGTACAGCACCGCGCCTCGACAACTATTATTAACGTATGGTCTGCATCGATTCTCTACGTCGTGTCACATCCTAGCCCGTCGCCAACTGGTCCGCTGCGCCGACGAGCGCGGTGCGCACGAGGGGCGCCAGCGGACGCTTGGCAATCACCGCCAATACACCCTCATCGTCCGGACCCAGCGTGACGCGACTAGCGCTGCCTGATCTACTAACGGGCAATCTTCGGCACAACAGATCGGCAAGCGCAGCGTCTTCCACAGCACAGACTATCTGACGTCCATCTGCGACTAGATGAGCCATTACTTCAGCCAAGTGAACAGTTCTGAAATCGTCAACATGTTGAACCGGATCGTCGAGCAGGATGGTGCGCCATCGGCTCCATGCCAGCGACAGATTGACAGAAAGAAGGAAAGCCAGCCCTGTCGCGCGCCGCTGACCGCTCGAAAACAAGAATTGCGGATTGAGGTCGTCGCCGACTTGCAAAGTCATGAAGCGTCTCACGTCTCCACGAATTGAGTACTCGATGTCGCTCCAAATGGGATGCGGCCGTAACCGCCGGTAAAGTTCAGACATCAATGGGAGAACGCGCGCCAGCCGGCGGTCGAGCGTCTCGCTGGCGGCGCGCCGGGCCGCGTCGTGAAGAGCATGGGCAATTGACTCGGCTTTGCGCACCCGCCCGAAGCGCTCTTGCGCCGTGAGTAGCCGTGCGGATGCATCGGATTCCGCACGAATGGTTCGTTCTAGCGCGAGGCTTAGTTGTAGTGTTTCTAGAATGCGGAGATCATTCTTGGCAGCGCCCAAGCTCTCCTGCAGAATTGAAGCGCGCGCGGTGAGCTGTTCCACGTCGGTTAAGGCAGCGATGCCAAGGGCTCTCGACGATGCGTCGACGGTTTTGATCTCCTCGATGGCATCGCTTAGCGCCTTGCCGGCTGCCTCAGCCTCGCGAGTTGCGATACCGAGCCGTGCCTCCGCATTAGCCCGCGCTTGCTCGAGCTCTTCAGCGCGGGCCGCGTTCTCGCTGAGCCGCCGTGCCAGCTGTGCGCCATGCTCCATGCCTTGCTGGTACTCTTCAGGTGACTGTCCCTTTGCGCACAGTGGGCATTGACCATCCTGCAGCCCAATCTTTCGGCCAAGAGCCACAAGAGCCACCAGTGCTCGAGCCGCCTCAGCCAACGACGATTCTGAAACACGCTCATCTGAGCGACCTAACGCCTGGACCGCCTTCGACGCCGCTTCTTTAGAGGCTTGAGACACCTCAACAGACTTTGCCAACTCTTCAAGGCGAGACCGCGCAGCCTTCGTCGCTTCCCATCGGATACTCAGACCGCGCAGCGACTCCAGTTCAGTCCCCACCGCCGCGATGCGCTCTCTCACGAAGACCGCAAGCTCCTCGGGTGCAGCTCTAGTGTCCGCAAAATTACGGAGTCGTGCGACAACTTCGGCCATCACTGGATCAGAGACCAAGTTTGCCCGCACTTGATCGCGCTGCTGCGAGGCCGTGGCAATGTCGGCGTTACTTAAGGTTACCTCTTGCTGCGCACCCGCTGTTCGTTTCTTCGCGACCCCAACGAGTTGCGCCCCACGCTCGATCCACGTGTCTGCGTCATTGGCACCGAGCGCCTCGCGCAGCAAGTTGTAGCGGTCGGTTTCTTTCAAGTCGAGACTGAGGCGGGTGATGTGCTCATCACGTATAATCGTGGCGCCACAGAGCTGGCGAAGCGGATCTGTCGGCGCCAACCTGGGATCGCACAGTCGTCGCGTAAGGTCGTTGAGCGCTGTTTGATCAGGTTCGCTCAATTGGGTGCGTCGAATGCTGTAGACATCGGCCAAGTTGCGAAATCCAACCTCGACATAGCGATCGGAAGGTCCCGCCCCATCACCGGTCCACCATAGATAATCCGCAACTGTCTCGCCCGAGGCCTTAGCATCGTTGTACTTGCTGAGCGATCCAGTCAACGCGAATTCAACTGCGTCGAAGATTGTGCTTTTGCCAGCACCGTTACGACCGTCGATCACGGTGAAGTCCTCCGCGAAATCGATGCGGAGCGGCTTCCTAAGCCTCGGAAGCCACACATTTGGAGAAATGCGAGTTTCACGGCACTTCCTCCAGGACCTGGAGAACGACCGCTTCTTCCACACGTGACAGGAATGCGTCAACTGCACGCGACGGGAGCTCAGTCGTTCTCTGGCGAACTTCGGCAGGAATGTCAACCGCCTCTAGCATGGGGGCGGCCTGTAAAGGCAGTAGCGACAATAGGGCATTTCGCAAAGAGCTCTCGTCGTCAATGCCACCTCGCGCAATCTTTCTAGTGCCTACGAGATCCTCCTCAATGGCTGACAGAGCGGCTGAGTTCGGACTCGCAATCTCTCCAGCGGCCAGCAATACAATGTACGCGTTCCAAGCCTTTTGACCGGCCCGGCGCAGGCCAAACTGATATTGCGCTACCGCGGCCCGGGAATCATCGGCCCATCTCTGAAGTAGGTCTTTGGTACTTGCATAGGGCAAAATGAAGCCAATAACTGTTTGATCTTCGAAGAGAAGTGCCTGCCGTTCTTTGAAGGTGGTGCGCATCGTCGCGAACCCCACTGTTCGCAAGATTTGCGCGCTACGCAATAGAATATCAATCATATGCCGAGCTCCTGAAGTGCGTCGAGACGACTTAGCCATCTAGTAGAATCACCTCGTGCGATCGTCGCCGTAAAGCCAGCTCGTACGATATCAAACGGCAGTGCGTGTGAATCGGCACCGACCGCGATCACAAGATCCGGCGCCGTCACGGTCGGCGTATCTCTCGCGTATTCGGCTTCGACGCGATGAAGCAGCTTGTTTGCCGCTCTCAAGACCCGAACGCGACGCCCATCGAGCATCCAATAGGGGCCATCGGCCACCGCCCCACGCGCCTGAAGTTGTAGTATGGTCAGGCCAACCAACGTTTCTGTCGGAGGCTTGCGCTCCTTTGCGGGCTCGTTGGGTGTTCGGCCCTCCAAGTCGCGCCTGACACTCCACAGGGTTTCGTTATCCAGCGTGGGACACTCCATCCACGCCGGATCGGGCTCAGCCCCAGTACTAGCCCTGAAGTCATCCACTCCCGAGTGAAGGACTCTTCGCACGAACGACCGCGAAAAATCCATTCGTAAACGGTCCAGAAAATCCGCTCCAGAGACTCTCACGTGCTTAAACGCAACTGTGGCGCGCTCGCCAACCGCGTAGAGCGCCGGCGCCTTGTCCGCGAAGGAGGTACCGTCAGCGGGGTCCACCACGATCACGCGGGCCGGCCTGACGGCGCCGAGCGTGGTCGCCAGAATACTGTTCAAGTAGTCCCAGTCGGTCCAATAGCCGACGATTAGAAGATCCCTGTCAAGTAGTCGAACCTTAAGCCACTGCGCACTTTCGGCGATCCGCGCGGATACGGGAGCTGTATGCAACTGGCTTGGCGCCCACACCATATTTGCCTGATCGACCACCCGACATCCGTGTATTTTCAGCAGGGGCGATATATCCGGAGAAAGAGCAGCAACGGTCGCCACATCGATGCCGACTCCCACTTGCCCAAACAGAAGCTGCCCTGCGGTCTCGATTAGCGCATCAACGTTCGTCGTTACACCTGTTTGAATACCGCGCACAAGCAACAGATCAGCCGCCGCGAAGTGACCCGCATTAGGCTGACCTGCGAAGGCATTTGCGTCGATGAGAGTGCGGAAGTAGACCGTCATGAGTTCCCCGCGCTGGAAGAAGAACTCTGCCTGATCCGCAATTTGCGCCGCCAGGGGGGGACGCGTAGTTCCGAAGATAGCGTCGTATTCTTCCTTCGCCGATCTCGCGATCGCCTCGGCGGAGGGTAGCGAGCTGGGAGGGGCCATCGAAAGTCCGGCGCCGGCGAGTAGAGCAAGACGATCGCCCAGGAGGGAGGTCAGTGCCAGCGAGATACCATCCTCCAATGCAATTTCTTCCATCAACGCGCCTTTCTCCGCCAGTATGCCGAAGACTCGAAATTGTGCACGTTTTCAGGTGAAATGAGGCAACAAACTGGCACGGTTCGCCTCGAGGGGTGGAGTTTGGTTGGTTGTCGGCTGCCCTGCACGACGCGAAACCTGAAGGCACTTGCTCTGCCCCCCAATTCGCGAGACACTTTCCGGCGCGAAGTTAAGCCATCATAACCGGCCGTTGACGGTACTCGAGGGGTGAGACATAGCCGAGGGCCGAGTGCGGCGCGACGGCGTTGTAATCCGTGATCCATTCGGGCAGCTGGGCCAGAATGACGGCAGCAGAGCTCCGGTCTGCACCCGCCACGTAATCCCGTTTGAGCGTGTTCACAAACGCTTCGGACATGCCGTTCGATTGTGGACTGTACGCCGGCGTGGTGATCGGGGCCAGATTCAGCCGTTCGGCGGTCACGAGCGTCTCCAGCGCGGTGTACATGCCCTCGTTGTCGGACAGTCACTCAATCGGCATCGCGGATCGCTCGCCGCCAAAGCGCGCGGCGACGGCCCGCTGCATGAGGTCGCGGATGTCCGCGCCCGTGAGGATCGCGCGGTTGCCCGACCACCGCCACGCACTCGCGGTCATGGCAGTCGAGCACAAAGCCCACCTCGACAATCTCCCCGTTCCAACACGCCACCTGCAGCGAGTCGCTGCACCAGCGCTCGTTCCACCCGTCCCGCTGCACGCGTCCCGTATGCGCCCGTCCGGTGCGCCGTCGACTCGACCGCGCGGGATCCAGCCGTGCACATCCATGACGCGGCGGATCCGCTTGGGATTGTAGCCCGTCGCAAAACCCCGATTGACGAGCGCGGTGACTCGCCGGTACCCGTAGGAGGACCGGGTGCGGATCGCCGCCCGGATCTGCCCGGCGACGACGCGATCGTCCGCCCGCGCGTAGCGCGCCGGCCGCCCGCTCGCCCGGCGATACGCCGTGGCGCGGCCGATCCCTAAGTACCGACAGATCGGGGACAGCTTGTGGCCCGTCATCGCTTGGACACCCCGTACCAATGCGGTTTTTTTTTGACTTCGCCCCGGGCCGCTTCCAGGATCTCCACCTGCATCGTCTTCCGGCCGAGCGCCCGCTCCAGCTCCCGGATCCGCTGCTGGGCCGCCCGCAGCTCGCTGGCCGGCACCACGTCCTCATTCGCCGCGACCGCGGTCCAGCCCCCGTGCTCGATCAGCGCCTTCCACTGCCGCACGAGCGAGTGCGAGACGGCGAGCTCCCGGCTCAACTCCGCCATCGTGATTTCACCCCGTACCACCCGGCCCACCTGCTCCCGCTTGAACTCCGGGCTAAACCGCCGTCGCCCATCCGACCCCCGGCGATGATTCTCCATCGAACGATCTCCTTGAAGAAGGTCATACTACCTTCCGCAAAGTGTCTCGTCCATTTGGGGGGCAGAGCACGCCCGTGCAGCCACCGCGCGCGGAGACTCCGTAAGATCGGCAGAAGGCACAAGCCGTTCCCGCAGGACTAACTGTCGTCAAGTCAGGTTTGCTCCCACTGTTGACCTCAGCGTCGTCGACAACTTCAAGCTATACACGGCCAACTGACCGCTTTACACTCAGGACGGATTCGGGGGGCATAATGGGATTCCGGTTTCGGGGGTCGATCCGCCTTGGGTCGTTTGTTCCGGCTAAACATCGCGAAGAGGGGCGTCTCGAGCATATCGCTCGGCCGGCGAGGGGACCACCTCACTATTGGAAGTTCGGGCGTGCGCCAGACGCTCGGCATACCCGGGACTGGAGTGTCCTACACCCAGTTCAAACGGTTCTCGCGGGCCTGAGCGGCGGCTTCGCCGACGCCGGAGCACGTTGCGCCAGAGCGGGTTACGCCTCTAGAGATCCCGCCTGCTGAGCCTTTCACGCCAATGCCGCTGGCCATTCCGACGGTTTTCGAAGTGTCTCTAAGCGACGCGGCGTCGCAGCTCATGTCCGAACGGCCGCCTCACTGGACCATCCTGCTCGCAGCAGAGGTGCCACGCCTGCCACACCGTGGGCATCCACCGGGCGCTGGTGCAGCCTAAGCGGGCTCACAACGGGGAGGAACGTCACATCCGTCGCCATTTCTGGAGGGCTGGCGATTCTGGCGTCCGCGTCCCAGAATCACGTTGCACTTGTTGTGCAGCTGGAACTTCTGTGTGCCAGAGGTAGCCGGCCTGGCGAGCCGTGCATCGGTCCCAAGACGCCGCTGCTGTCAGACACCAGTCGCAGATTAGAAGCAAATTACTTGTGCCGTGGGGCGTGCTGCCTCAGATCCGGCAGTGACGCATCCGCAGCTCGACTGCCCGATCTTGGTCTCGCGGTGGATCGTGCCCGCAACTGCCGGGGCGTTGCGCGACAGACGAGCACAGAACCGCCAGAGACATTCCTTCTTGAGCCGCTACTTCGTGCCGCCGACTTCTTCCCGGTACCCTGAGCAGTTCGGATTTCGATCCGATGCCCAAAGTGTCCATGGTAGTCGTACCATAATGTTGGCCGATCTGATGGCACTACTGAGTGTCACTGCGTCTGCCGCCACGTACGAAGACTACGAGCAAGCGATTCTCGGCAAAAATGTTCTCGGAAAACGCACCGCGTCAACTCGTCTATGGGCCTGGAAGAAGCTGCGGGAGCTGTACGCCCTCGATCCGCGAGTGCCGGTCTTCCGCCTATTGCGTCGCCTATGGGATGCGGAGGCCGCAGCGCGCCCCGTCCTCGCGCTGCTCGCCGCGATGGCCCGAGACGCTCTTCTCCGCTCGAGTACCGATGCGATCACGGCCGCCACAATTGGACAGCCGGTGACGAAGAATGATTTCCGTCAACTCGTAATTCGCGCGCGAGGCGAGCGCTTCTCGGAATCGACCATGGAGGCGATCCTCTCGCATCTGGTCTCGTCTTGGACCGAGTCCGGATATCTGTCAGGCCGCGAGAAGGAGCGTTTCCATCCAACGGTCACCCCCGCGGCTACTGCGTACGCGCTCGCCCTCGGCTATCTCGCGGGCGCGCGCGGCGCGCTCTTGTTCTCTACGCTCTGGACCTCCGTGCTGGACACACCGGAAACTACGTTGCACGACCACGCACGCGAAGCGTCGCGTCGGGGATGGCTCACCTACCGTGGCATCGGCAAGGTGGTGGAAATCACCTTCGAGCGACTCCTCACGTCCGACGAACTTCGCGAGCTCGCGGTGGCTCAGTGAACCGAATCGAACGCCTCGCGCAGAGCGTCGGCCGACACGTCGCCCTGCCGTGGGATCACACCCTCGCGGGCGCACAGAAGGTGTGGTTCGGGATCTACGACAAGATGGAGGAGCGGCGACTTCGCGCGCGAGTGACGGAGTTCGAGATCGCCACCAAGCGTGAGGGCCACTCGTGGATCCTTCACGACCTAACCAACGCCTTCCCGCGCTGGATGGCCGCTCAAGAGTACCGGGATAGCTATTTCGAGTCGCCCGAGGATCTCGATCTTTCGCTACCCTCATTCGTTGAGTGCGTCTGCGATGAACTCCGGACCGTTCTCGAGTCCCCCGAAGCAGGGCGTGATACGGTCGTCGCGGTTCTAGGTGTCGGTGCGCTGTTCGGATTTGCACAGGTCTCTAAGGTCGTGGTCTCAGTTCAAGGGGCCATTCGCGGGCGACTCCTCGTTTTCTTCCCGGGCACCTACGAGTCTAACGCCTATTACTTACTCGATGCGCGCCGCGGCTGGGATTACCTGGCGGTGCCCATTACCGCACATGATGTCGCCGCCACCGATTCGACCATCTAATAACCGACACCTGTGACAAAAATCCTCAAAGTCCGCGACGTCCTCCGGACGGACCCGACCAAGTCGAAGCTCCTCAACGACGGTGTCGCCCAGGTGGGCGGCACTGTTACGGATGAAGATCGGCGCCTGCTCCGCTACGAGCTGGAGACCTTCGTCTGCGACGGCGAGTACGAGAAGGGCCTCTACAAGATCCTCGACACGTATCTCAAATACGTCGGTGACCCGACGCAGCCAGCCGTCTGGGTGAGCGGCTTCTACGGAAGTGGTAAGTCTCACCTGGTGAAGATGCTGCGGGTGCTGTGGACGGATCTGACCTTTGATGATGGCGCCAGTGCGCGAGGACTCCCACGGCTTCCCGATGAGGTCAAGGAGAAGCTGAAGGAGCTGACGATGGCCGCGAAGCGGCACGGCGGCCTCCGCGCCGCCGGCGGTACGCTCGGCGCGGGCGCGGGCGACAGTGTGCGGCTGGCCCTCCTTGGCATCGTATTCAGCGCTCTGGGGCTGCCGACGAGCTACCCGCTCGCCCGCTTCGTCATGTGGCTCCGCGGTGATGGGATCGAGGATGTGGTTCGCGCACGTGTCGAGTCCAAGGGGAAATCGTGGGAGCACGAGCTGCATAATCTCTACGTCTCACCGGTTCTCGCCGAGGCGATCCTCCATGCTATCCCAGGATTCGCGAACAACGCCGCCGACGCGCGCCAGCTCCTCAAGGCGAACTTTCCCAACGTCGATGACGTCTCGATCGACGAGATGACCGGAGCCATCGCGGACGCATTCTCGATTGACAGCAAATTCCCTCTCTCGCTCATCGTGCTCGATGAGGTCCAACAATACATCGGCGATAGCTCGGGCCGAACGTACGCCATACAGGAAGTGGTTGAGGCGTGCTCAGCCAAGTTCAAAGGGAGGCTCCTCTTCGTGGCGACGGGCCAGAGCGCGCTCACTGGCACGCCGCAGCTCGGGAAGCTGAAGGGGCGCTTTACCGTGTCCGTCCAGCTTTCCGACGCCGACGTGGAGCGAGTAATCCGCCAGGTAGTGCTCGAGAAGAAGAGCGATTGCCTTGATGAGGTTGAGGACGTACTTACCATGTACGGCGGCGAAGTCTCGCGTCACCTGAAAGGCACCAAGCTCGGTCCCATCCCCGAGGACCAGGAAGTCGCGCCCGCGGACTATCCACTCCTCCCAACGCGCCGTCGCTTTTGGGAGCACGTACTTCGCGCGGTAGATCAGACAGGGGCCGGTCAGCTTCGTTCGCAGCTCCGCATCGTGCACGAAGCGGCACGCCAGGTCGCGGAGCGCCCACTTGGGGCGGTCGTCACCGGTGATTTCGTGTACGGCCAGCTGGCGTCGTCGCTGCTTCAGAGCGGCGCGCTCCTCAAGGAAGTATACGAACTGATCGAGAAGCAGCGCAAGGAAAGAGACGACGGGGAGCTCCGTGCTCGTATCGCCTCCCTCGTGTTCTTCATTGGTAAGCTGTCGCGTGACGCCGGGAGTGACACGGGCGTTCGCGCGGACGCCAACACTATCGCTGATTTGTTGGTGGACGATCTCGCCACAGTCACCGCGCCGCTCCGGAAGCGAGTGCAGGACCTCCTCGGGGAAATGGCGACGAAGCATGTCGTCATCCCAGTCGGACAGGAATATCGACTGCAGACGCGCGAGAGCGGCGAATGGAATGCTGAGTTCGTGAAAAAGTACCAAGAGTTCTTTGGCGATCCGGCCAAATCGGCGGTTGCACGCGACGAGTTGCTTCGGAAAAAGGCGGGTGAAGTCCTGAAAGGCATCAAGCTTGTGCAGGGAGAAACCAAGACGCCGCGGAAGCTACAAGTTGGTTTCGGAAAGCAGGCGCCGACGGTGACGGGCGACGAGGTTCCGGTGTGGGTGCGCGACGGCTGGGAGGACGAGGAGAGCTCGGTCATCGCTGATGCGCGCACTACCGGAACCGCGAGTCCGGTCGTCACCGTCTTTCTCCCGCGGAAGAACGCGGAGGAGCTGAAGAAAGCGCTCGCCGAGCGGCGCGCCGCGGAGGACACGCTTCAGCTACGCGGATACCCGACGACCCGCGAAGGACAGGAGGCGCGCGCCTCGATGGAGACGCGTTCGAGCGTCGCCGAACACCGGATCGACGAGCTGGCCAGCGAGATCGTCGAAGGCGCCCGCGTCTTTCTCGCCGGCGGCGAAGAGTACGCCCGCGAGTCGCTAGCGGATGCTGTCTACGACGCGGCCGACGCCGCGCTCGCCCGACTCTTCCCGCGCTTCGACGAGGGGGATGATGAGCGGTGGGAAAAGGTGATGGCGCAGGTGAGGGGCGGTGCCGGCAATCCGCTCGATGCGGTGGGACACTCCGGCGAGCCGGCCACTAACCCGGTACTTGCCGCAATCCTCAAGGAGACGCAGGCAAGCCGAAAAGGCTCCGACATCCGAGCGATCTTCTGCGGCAAGGGATACGGATGGCCGCGCGAGACAGTGGATGGAGCGCTGATGGCGCTCGTTTCCGCTGGCTTGACAACGGCGACACACCAAGGGAAGGTAGTCGCCGGGAAGGAGCTCAACCACCAGAACATCGGTCCCGTTGCGTTCCGCGGAGAAATTGCGGTCATCACTGCCAATCAGCGCAAGGACCTGCGGAAGCTCTTCCAAGACGCCGGGATCTCGTCCAAGTCCAATGAAGAGTCACTCGCGGCGGTGAAGTTCCTCGACTTCCTGCGCGATCTCGCTGAGCGGGCCGGAGGTGACGCTCCGGCGCCGGCTCACCCGGACGTGGCGCATCTCAAGCACTTGCAGTCACTCTCCGGGAACGAGCAGCTCGTTGCTATTCACGTGGATACAAAGCGGCTCAATGCCGATCGCGAGCGATGGAGCAAGGCCGCTGACATGATCGCTCAGCTCCTCCCTCGCTGGCGCGAGCTAGAGCGTCTGCTCTCGCACGCCGAAGGGCTCCCCATACGCGCAGCGGTTCTCGCCGAGCTGCAGGCCATCGATCAGGGACGCCGGCTCCTCGACACGCCGGATCCGGTCCCTGTATTGCGACAGGCTCTCGCCACCACACTTCGCGCCGAGCTACAACGCGTGACCGGCGAGTACGCGTCCACCCATGTGGCCGGCTTGGCGGATCTCGAGGTCGGCACATCCTGGGCAGCCATTACTGCCGCACAGCGCGACGCAATCCTGACGCAGTATCAGCTCTCGCCACTCGGTGCATTGTCTGTTGGCACTGACGCGGATCTGCTTAACGCGCTGGACAAACGACCGCTCAGCACGCTCGCTACCATGCGTGATGCTCTCCCTGGCCGCTTCGACGCCGCACGCGTCGCCGCAGCCAAGCTTGCCGAGCCGCAAGTCCGCGCCATCAAGCTCAAGTCCGCGACCCTACGCAGCGCCGCCGATGTCACCAACTGGCTCGAGTCAGCGCGGGCCCAGCTTGAGGCGGAGCTGGTGCACGGCCCGGTGCTGGTCTGAGGAGTTCCCTCCCTCTCATTTCTTTCCTCCCGAAGGTAGGATGTCTTCACTCCACGACTCTCTCCGCAAGCAGCTCGAGAAGACCGTCATCCGTGGCCGCGACGTGGCCGAGCAGGGCGCGCGCGCCGCGCTCGACCGGCTTGGCGTGGGGAACGTCAAGCCCTACGACGGGCTCTCCGCGCCTGAGCGCGACCTGCGCAACCGCCTGCGCGCCCGCGGGCGGCAGATCGGGGACGCGAGGAAGGCCACGGGGGAGCAGGATACGGAGCGCCTCGCCGCGGAGCTGGCGTACGAGTACTGGCACCGAATGCTCTTCGCCCGCTTGCTGGCGGAGAACGAACTGCTCATGCACCCCGACGGGGTGAGCGTGTCGCTCGCCGACTGCGAGGAGCTGGCGAAGGAAAAAGGGCTGGCGAACGGGTGGCTGCTTGCCGAGCAGTGGGCAGCGCGGATGCTCCCAGAAATCTTCCGACCGGCGGATCCTCTGCTGCAGGTGCCGTTCGCGCCGGAGCACGAGCAGGCGCTGGAGAAGCTGCTCGAGTCGCTCGCGCCGGAGACGTTTCGGGCGAGCGACGCGCTGGGGTGGGTCTACCAGTTCTGGCAGGCGAAGCGGAAGGACGAGATCAACAAGAGCGGTGTGAAGATCGGCGCCGACGAGCTCCCGGCGGTCACGCAGCTCTTCACGGAGCCCTACATGGTGCACTTCCTCCTCGACAACACGCTCGGCGCCTGGTGGACGGGGCGGCACCCGGGCGACGGGCCGCCGGTGGCGTTCGAGTATCTGCGCCTGCTGGACGGCGCAACGCCGGCGGCGGGAACGTTCGACAGGTGGCCGAAGCGCGCGGCGGAGCTCAAGGTGCTCGACCCGTGCTGCGGCAGCGGGCACTTCCTCGTGGCGGCGTTCAACAAGCTAGTGCCGATGCGGATGCGCGAGGAGGGGCTGAGCCCGAGCGAGGCGTGCGACGCGGTGCTGCGCGACAATCTGCACGGGTTGGAGATCGACCCGCGGTGCACTCAGATCGCCGCCTTTGCCGTGGCGCTCGCGGCCTGGAGCTACCCGCAGGCGGGGGGCTACCGCGAGCTGCCAACAATCCACTGTGCGTGCTCCGGCGCTCGGATCAACGCGAAGAAGGACGAGTGGCTCGCATTGGCGGGAAGTGACGCTCAACTAAGGAGCAGCCTTGAGCGTCTGCATCGCCTCTTCCTAGCCGCCGACGAGCTTGGAAGTCTCATCGATCCCAGCACGGGGGAGCAAGCGGACGCACTGATCTTACCGCTGAGCCAAGTACTTCCAGCGCTGGAGCGCGCGCTCGCGTCCGAGATGGTGAGTAGCAGTGTCGAGCTGCAGGCAACCGGCGTGAGCGCAACCAACCTAGCAAGCGCGGCAAAGTACCTCCGAAGCAGCTACAATCTTGTTGTCACCAACGTACCCTACCTTGCTCGCGGGAAGCAAAGCGAGGTCTTGCGATCGTTTTGCGAGGAACACTACGGTTCGGCTAAGCAGGACCTCGCGACTGTTTTTGTCGAGAGGTGTCTCCGGCTCTGCTCAAACGGAGGAACGGCGGCGATCGTCACGCCTCAGACATGGCTGCTGCTTAGCCGTTACCGTGAGTTCCGTGAGCAGATGCTGAAGGTGCGCGAGATTAGCCTCGTAGCGCAGCTTGGGGCCGGAGCCTTCGGTTCCATTAGCGGTGAAGTCGTGAATGTTTGTCTCAACATATGCAATCGACAAGCCCCCGCTTCCGATGCGAGCATTGCCGTCATCGACGTCCAGACCGCCAGAGGTGTTTCTGGAAAGACCTCTGCACTCACGGCAGCTACGTGCGCTCGCCTCCTGCAGCGCGAGCAGCTTCTTCTGCCCGATGCGCGGCTAAGCTTGAATGGTGAGCGCGCGGATACGACTCTGCTCCAGGAGTACGCCTTGGGTCTCGGTGGCATCACCACCGGTGACTCAGCTCGATTCCGCCGCTGTTTTTGGGAAGTGAGCGTCGATGGTAGGCAGTGGGTTCGGCAACAAAGCACTGTGAATTGCACAGTGCCGTACGGCGGGCGGGAGCTGGTCTTAGCGTGGGAGGACGGCCGCGGTGCCATGGCTGCGCCGAGATCGGGAGCTACTATCGCTGGTCGCGAAGCTTGGGGCAGGCGAGGCATCGCAGTCCAGAAGATGAGCAGTCTACCAGCGACCCTCTATACCGGTGAGGTGTTTGAGAACGTCGCTGTAGTGATTCTTCCGAAACGAGATGAGATGCTGCCAGCAATTTGGGCATTCTGCTCGTCACCAGAGTTCGGCAACGCCGTTAGACGCATCGACCAGTCCATCGGTGTCACCTGCAATACGCTGGTCAAGGTTCCTTTCGACGCGGAGTACTGGCAGAGAGTCGCTGAGGCTTCCTACCCTAACGGCCTGCCTGCCCCAAGCACTGACGATCCTGCGCAGTGGCTATTTCGCGGGAGCATCGTCCAATGTGCTGCACCGCTGCAGACTGCTGTTGCGCGACTTGTTGGCTACACTTGGCCAGACCAAGAGCCCGATCCGCTGGACGGACACACGGACAGAGACGGGATTGTGTGCCTCCCGCCGGTAAACGGTGAGCGTGCGGCCGCCGACCGACTGCGCGACCTGCTCGCTGCCGCCTACGGCTCAGAATGGAGTGCGGCCAAGCAGGACGAGCTCCTCGCCGCCGCCGGCTCCCCCGACGCCACGCTCGAAGGCTGGCTGCGCGACGGCTTCTTCGCCCAGCACTCTGCGCTCTTCCACCACCGCCCGTTCATCTGGCACGTGTGGGACGGCCGCAGGGACGGCTTCGCTGCGCTCGTCAACTACCACAGGCTCGACCGCAACAACCTCCAGACACTTGCCTACACTTACCTAGGCGACTGGATCGCGCGGCAGGAGGCGGACGCCAAGGCCGGCAAAGCGGGCGCCGACCTCCGCCTCGCCGCCGCGCGCGCTTTGCAGAAGAACCTCGAACTCATCCTCGAGGGGGAGCCGCCGTACGACATCTTCGTGCGGTGGAAGCCCATGGAGCGCCAGCCCGTCGGCTGGGAGCCCGACCTCAACGATGGAGTGCGGCTCAACGCCCGCCCGTTCATGGTCGCGGAAGTGCTACGCAAGAAGCCCAACATCACGTGGGCGAAAGACCGCGGCAAGAACCCGCCAGGCTCCCCGTGGGGAGAGGAGCGCTTCAATTCCTACGAGGAGTACTTTGGCCGAAAGCCCCTCACCAACGCCATGAAGCTCGCGGCGCGCAAGAAGGCTAAGGTCGCGAAGTAATGAAAGCTCCCACTGTAAGCAAGGGAGAAACGCTCCTCACGCTGCTGATCGCGCAGTTGCTGGAGGCGGCAGCGTATAACCCCGACGATGTAGCAGCGCCGGCGACCATCCTCTGGCCTGACAAGGGAAGAGAATGGGAACCACTGCTGCCCATGCTGCGCGCTACGCTGCCGCAGCTCTTCACTCTCGGCACCTGGGTCGCCAGCACTCGTACCGGCCCGGCCGTCTGGATCAAGTGCGCTATAGCCGGTTCGCTCCCCGACGCGAGCGCTCCCACCGGGACGGTACCGCTCCTCTACCTTCCAGGTGTGGGTCTGAAGGACCTCCGCGCCATCGAGGAGTGCCCGCGTGAGCTGCAGCCTCTCGCCGAGCTGCAATATCGCGGGCGCGTGTGGACGCAGCCGAACGGGCGGGATTGGAGCCTCCTTGCGTTCCTAACTGCCGGCGACGCGCTAGGCCTCGACGTCGCGCGCGACGGTGCGACCGCCGAGGCGATGCGGCGATCACTCCTCAAGCTCGCGTACGTTCCGCTGCCGGAACTGACCGGCCGCCGACTGGACTCGTACGACTTCGATGCTATCACCAACGGGGAAGGTGATAGCATCAGAACCGTACTTCGGTGGATCGACAATACGGCGACGCTCGATTCCTCCGCGGATCCAAACGGGTGGGCGGCGTTCCGCAACATTTGCAAGAAAGAGTACGGCTTCGACCCGGCACAGGACGGCCGGCTCGGCGCTGCCGAGAGGCTCGGAAATCGTGATGGCAAGTGGCGGAAGGTGTGGGAGCGTTTTTTTGAGGCACCCACGCTCTACTCGAATCTCCCCGACGCGCTTCGTCAGGCGCGCCCGCAGGGGAACGCGGATCTGTTCGCCTCCACGACACGTGGAAGCTGGCCGCAGGACAACGAGCACGAGGAGGAAGTGCTCCGGGGCGAGCTCTTGAAGCTGGAACATGCCAAGCCTGGAGACGTTTGTCCTCGCGTCGAGGCGCTCGAAAAGGAGCATGCCGAGCGCCGCGAGTGGGTGTGGAGCGCTCTAGGGAAGGGTCCACTCGCTGATGCGCTGCGCCACCTACACGTGCTGGCGGCCGTCGTCGCCAACCCCGTGTTTGGGACCTCGCGCGACGAGATGGCGGAGGCGTACCGCTCTGGCGCCTGGCGCGCCGATGCGGCGGTCATTGATGCATTGTGCGCTGTCCGCGAGAACGACGACGTAAAGGCAGTTCGATCCGTGGTGCGTGCGCTGTATATCCCGTGGCTCGAGCAAGCCGCATATCGCTTGCAGGAGTTCGCGCTCAAGGAGCCATTTCCTACTCGAGTCGCCGCCGTACATCCGGACACAGTTCCGGTAGGCACGGTCGTCCTCTTTGTTGACGGTTTGCGATTCGACATCGGCGAGCGGCTCCGCGCAATGATGGTGACGCGTGACTGGACCGTGCAAGCTGGGTGGCGTTGGAGCGCGCTCCCAAGCGTGACACCCACCGCGAAACCGGCGGTCTCCCCCGTGGCTGATCTCCTCCGCGGCGACTACATGGCGCAGGAGTTCTGCCCGAACGTCGGCACGTCAGGCAAGCCGCTGTCGACCTACCTGTTTCGGACGCTACTCGCGCAGAACGGCGTCCCATACCTCAGCTTGGACGACACCGGCGATCCCGCGGGGAAAGCGTGGACGGAGCTCGGAGATCTCGATGGCTATGGCCACGAACAAGGATGGAAGCTCGCCTGGCGTGTCGGCGAAGTACTCGATGAGCTGCAAGCGCGTATCGCTCAGCTTTTTGCGGCTGGATGGAAGACCGTTCGGATCGTGACCGATCACGGGTGGCTCCTCGTTCCAGGCGGGCTGCCAAAGACGGAGCTCCCGGGCTTCGTCGCCGACGCCAAGTGGGCGCGGTGCGCAGCAATCAAGGCCGGAGCAACGCCCGAGGTGCCGATGGTCTCGTGGTACTGGGAGCCGCAGATCCATGTGGCCGTGGCGCCCGGCGCCAGCAGCTTCGTGGCGAACGCCGAGTACGCGCACGGCGGGATCTCGCTGCAGGAGTGCGTCACGCCGGTGTTCACGGTGAGAAGTGGCACCGCCTCGGTACGGAACGTGTCGATCTCCGAGGTGAAGTGGCTCGGCCTGAAGTGCCGGATCACGGCGTCTGGGGATGTGGCAGGATGCTCGGTGGATCTACGCACATTTGCGGCGAACCCGAAGAGCAGCATTGCGGACAAACCCAAGCATATGCACGGTCCGGGCGATGTGTCTCTATTCGTAGCCGATGATTCCCTCGAAGGCGGCGCGGCGCAGGTGGTGATACTTGATGACACGGGCGCGATCATCGCAAGGCGCCCCACGACCGTGGGAGACCAGTGACCAGCAGCAGCTTTCCGATCGAGGATCGGCCCGCTCGTGCCCTGAGCGATCCGATCGACGCCATCGCGGCGCGCGCGTTCGAGGGATACGTCGTACGCAAGGACCTCGTGCGGCGCTTCAAGGGGCAGTACCCTGTTCCGACCTACGTCATAGAGTTCCTCCTCGGCCGGTACTGCGCGAGCACCGACCCTGCCGACATCGAGGAGGGACTGGCGATCGTAGAGCGGCAGCTTCAGAATCGGACCGTCCGCGCCGGCGAAGAGGAGCTGTTCAAAAGTCGAGCACGAGAGAAGGGATCGGTGAAGATAATCGACGTGATATCTGCACGGCTCGATGCCAAGACGGATAGCTACGTCGCAGAGCTTCCAAGCCTGCGGCTCAAGGATATCCGCATCGATGATCAGCTTGTCCGCGACAATGACCGGATGCTCACCGGTGGGTTCTACGCCGAGGTGGAGCTTGCGTACGACGCTGCCATCGCGCAGGAGAACGACGGACGCCCCTTCTCGATTGCCTCGCTTCGAGAGATTCAGCTGTCGACGCGCGACGTACTCGAAGCGCTGATCAAGGGGCGGACTTTCTTTTCAACTGAAGAATGGAAGAGATTCCTGATCCGGAGCATCGGACTCGAGCCGGATGCGCTCACGCTGCGTGCCCAGGACATCGTGCTCCACCGCATGGTTCCGTTTGTCGAGCGGAACTACAACGCCGTTGAGCTCGGGCCTCGGGGTACCGGCAAGAGCCACCTCTTCCAGCAGGTCTCTCCCTACGCGCACCTCGTGTCGGGCGGCAAGGCGACCGTCGCGCGCATGTTCGTGAACAATGCCAACGGACAGCGCGGTCTGGTCTGTCAGTACGACGTCGTCTGCTTCGATGAGATCTCGGGCGTGTCCTTCGACCAGAAGGACGGCATCAACATCATGAAGGGGTACATGGAATCGGGGGAGTTCAGCCGCGGTAAGGACAGCATCCGCGCCGACGGTGGAATCATCATGGTGGGCAACTTCGATGTCGACGTTAGCCACCAGCAGCGCGTCGGTCATCTGCTCGGCCCGCTGCCTCCGGAGATGCGGAACGACACCGCGTTCATGGACCGTGTCCACGCCTACATCCCTGGGTGGGACGTGCCCAAGCTGAACGCGTCGCTCTTCACCGACCACTTCGGCCTCGTGAGCGATTTCCTATCGGAGTGTTGGTCGCAACTCCGCAACCAGAGCCGTGTCTCGAGCATGCCGGGACGTGTACAGCTCGGGGGCGCGCTGAGCGGCCGCGATACGACCGCGGTGCAGAAGACGGTGAGCGGGCTGCTCAAGCTCCTGCATCCCGATCCCGAGGAGACCGTGCCGGACGAGAGTCTCGAGTGGGCGGTTCGCCTCTCACTCGAATCACGGCGCCGTGTGAAGGAGCAGCAGAAGCGCATCGGGAGCGCCGAGTTCCGGAACACGCAGTTCAGCTACCACCTGGGGAACGACGGTGTCGAACGCTTCGTCGTGACACCGGAGCTCCAAAGCCAGGACGGGATCGGCACCGACCCGCTCGACCCTGGACAGGTGTGGGCGGTCAGCCCCGGCGGGCAGGACGAAAACGCGGGTCTTTACCGGATCGAGGTAACCGAGGGTCCCGGATCCGGAGTGAGGATCCTCAACCAGCCGGCGCCGCAGCCCTTCCGAGAGAGCGTCAAGGTCGGAGAGCAGAACCTTTACACGCGGGCAAAGGAACTGGTCGGCGATCGTGACCCACGCACCCACGAGTTTTCGATTCAGCTTCGTGCGTTCGACGCATCTAAGAGCGGGAGCTCGCTCGGTATGCCCGTGTTGCTCGCGTTGAGCAGTGCGCTTCTTCAGAAGAGCCTGAAGGGTGGGCTAGTTATAGTTGGGGGACTCAATCTCGGCGGCTCAATCGAGCCGATCTACAATGCTGTGTCGGTGACCGAGTTGGCGATCGAGAAGGGTGCTACCACTCTTCTGGCGCCGGTATCGTGCCGTAGGCAAATGGTCGATCTTTCCGACGAAATGGCGGCGAAGATCAACATTCAGTACTACACGGACGGGCGGGATGGCCTACTCAAGGCGCTGGCTGACTGATGGCGCCCAGAGGACGGCAAGCACACGGCGAGGTCGATGGCTGCCTCTGGACTTGACGTGAGACGGCGCCTGTATGGAATTGCATCCGCACATATCCCTTTAGCAGCCCCCGCGCTGCGTCAGCTCTAGTCGCAAACATCCTGCGAGTGCTGGAATGCCACAAATGCAGTTTCACGAACACAAGCAGTTCAGCCATGCACTGAACAGGCTGTGGAAACATGGCGGGTCGTATCAAAAGGCGGCCGTCGAGATCGAAGCCCTGCTGGGTCGCATCGGAGTGGTGAGCGACGGGAAGGCCGCTGACCCGTTCCGTGGCATACGGCTCACCAAGCACGGTGAGTCGCGCATCAAACATTGCGTCAAGTACGACCTGCAGGCCTTCAGCCGGCTCGTGACCGTCCAGACGGACGGCTACTGCATCCTTCTCTATTGTGGGGACCACGACGACTGCGACCGCTGGATCGAAGAGCACCGGGGGCTCGACTTTGTCGTGGGTGAGAGCAAGCGGGTGGTCGAGACGTACCGCTCCGTTCTAGGCCCCCAAGGCGAAAGGATAGGGGGCAAGTCCGGTCACCATTCAAGACCGCTCTTCGAGCGTCTACCGGAGCAGTCGTACGAGACGCTCATGGTGGGCGTGCCCCGTAAAGTCTCCCGCGCGCTTGAGCGGCTCGAGGCATCCGTAAAGGACGGTGAGTTGTGGGAGGTCGTCGCGGGCATCGGCGACGATGACCGGAGGCTCGTTGTGTATGATGTCTTCGCGCAACTCCGGGCGGACCGCTTGCTTCAGGCTATCGCACGCATCAAGGAGTTCGAAGGCGAGCTCACCCCGCTAGATCAAATGCCGGTGGAAGAGCTGCCGGAAGTTATCGACAGCGACGTGCTGCGCCGCATCGATCCTAGGTCGCCGCGGTACGCCGAGGCGCTGCGGCGCTTCATGCGTTCCACGCGCTACCGGGATTGGATGCTGTTTATGCACGCGGATCAGGACCGGATAGTCGATGAAGATTTCGACGGTTCGGCCAAGCTCGTGGGCGTTTCAGGCTCCGGGAAGACATGCGTCGTAGTCCGGCGGGCGGTGCGACTCGCTGTGCGCTATCCCGGGGAGCGAATTCTCGTACTGACGCTGAATCGTGCGCTTGCGCAGCTCATCGACGAGCTCGTTACGGCGTGCTCCCCTAAGGAAGTTCGCGGGCGCATCCTGGTGAAGCCCTTCTTCGTCCTATGCCAGGAACTGATGCACAAGTTCGACCCGGACGGCGCACGCCTGTATGGCGAGATCACATGGAAGGGCAACGAGCACGTGGACGAGATCTGGCAGGAGTACTACCGCTGCGAGACCAACAACTACGACGCTCGGGTCTTCCAGCCGGTGCATGACTCGTTGCTCGCTCGGGGGTGGAGCGCCGAGCACTACCTGCGAGAAGAGGTGGACTGGCTGCGCAGCGCCCTCCGTCCCGAGGAGCGCACGCAATATCTCGATATCCAGCGCATAGGCCGCAGAGTCGTCCTTCCGCGTACGTATCGCGAGATGATTCTCGAAGGCGCGCGCGGATGGGAGGAGAAGATGGCAGTTGTGGGGGTAGTCGATGCACTCGGGCTCGCGCAGGCGCTGGTTGCGCATCTACCACGCATCCGCCCGGATTACCGCTGTGTGCTCGTCGATGAAGTGCAGGACTTTGGGAACATCGAGCTTGAGATCGTTAGGTCGCTCGTCGCCCCGGACGAGAACGACCTATTTCTCTGCGGGGACGGAGCACAGGCAGTCACGACCAAGTATCAGCGCATGCGGGACGTGGGGATCATAATCCCGAGCGCCCGCTCACGTCGCCTCACCCAGAACTACCGCAACAGCAGTGATGTTCTCGGAGCCGCGTACCAGGTTCTCGTGAACAACTTGAGTGATGAACTCCTGGATCGCGAGGACGTCCTTGATCCCGACTTTTCCGCTTTCTCAGGCGCAACTCCGGCGCTGCTCAGAGCTGCTGATACGGCCGAGGAGTTAAAAGGGGCTCTCGCCCTCACGCGAGAAAAACTGACGAGTAATTCGGAAGCTAAGGCATGTATCGCTGTGTGTGGCTTCTCGCTCTTCGAACTGACCCGGTTCGGCAAGGCCGCCGGCCTGCCGGTTCTCGACGGGGCGACGAGCCTCGACGAAGGAGGGATTTTTTTGTCGGATCTTATGCAGACCAAAGGGTTTGAGTTTGACTTGGTGTGTATCGTCAACTGCGCCGAAGGCATCCTGCCGGATCGGACTGCACCAGCGGAAGAGCGGTATCGCGACCTCGCAATGCTCTATGTAGCCATGACACGCGCCAAGACGGACCTCGTCCTCTCGTGGTCGGGCGCGCCATCAGTTTTCTTAGAGGCGGCAGGAGAGAAGTTCCTGGCCGGCACGTGGGGTGACTATGTGCCGGATCTCGACAAGCTCCCTCGCGTCCCCATCCCTCAGCACCTTAACGCCTACCGCGACGGGCATCACCGGAAGCCGTGGCGCGGCATGACGGCGGAGGAGTTCCTGTATTCCGAGTACGCAATCGGTGTCTCGGCGGAGTTGAGCGCGAAGTTACGGGTCCTAATTGACGGCACAGGACTTCGGAAAGGAAGGCAGCCGCTCAAATGGGCGAGGCTTGGTCCGGCGGCGGACTCGTACCTAGGCAATCCGCAATCTGGCAAGCTGTGGGGACCCGAGATGGGGCGCCAGTTTACGCAACTCATCGGACGGTTACCGGCGACCCCTGGTGCGCAGGAAATGCATGCCGTGAACACGTAGGTGCAGATCGCTATCTAGCGCAAGGCACCGACGCAACGGAGATTCGGTAACTGCTTGTGCGACGGGTGGACGTCCAGTCCCGCTATCGTCAGGCGCTATGGGACGGAAGACATCCACCATCGACTGGCGGGTAACGTTCCGCGTCGAGGACGGTCAAAACTTCGTCGTCGAGATGATCGACGACGGTAGCCTGCGCATCGGCGTCGACGGCGACGACAACCGGCGATCGATGGGGCCGCCTCAGCTCACGCCCAGCGAAGGTGCCGTCATCGGCCGGGCGCTGACGTGGTGGTACCGCACGACGGGCGAGCCGATCATTCTGGCGGGGCGGCGGCCGTGACGGTGCCTCCCAGGGACGCAAGAACGCCCAGCGATCAAGGCCGGGCATTAGGGCCCCTGCGCTCCGGCGATGCTCGCTCTATATTCTCGGTATACGTGCGTGCCGCCCCTTCCGAGCACCTCCGCCGCTGGACGCCACACGCCGAGCATGCTGCCCGCGTGCAGCATGGCTGAGCACCGTCATCTCGGAAACGCGCCTATTGCCGAGGCGCTCGTCGATCTACGCACTCTCCTCCAAGACGATTTCGACCTTGGCCGCTTTCGCGTTCTAGGGGAGCAGCTTGGCGATAGGTTTCCTGCGGTCGAGCTACTTCACGGGCAGACGATGACGCTTAAGGTCGAGGCCGGCAAGCCTGCGACGACTACCGCGACGTTCAGCGCCCGCGGCTACCTCTTCCGATCCGCGGACGGCAAGACTATCGCACAGTTTCGCCGCGACGGATTCACCTTCAATCGCCTGCGCCCCTACACGAGCTGGGACGAGCTTGGCCCACAGGCGCTTGAGCTATGGGAGATGTACCGGACCGTCGCCAATCCCCCGCCGTGCTCTCGGATTGCCCTCCGGTACGTAAACCAGATTGACGTCACCGCCGGCGACATCTCCCTCGCAAGCATGCTCACGGCGCTGCCAGGCGTTCCTCACGATAGACCGCGCCTTCTAAATGAGTTCTTCACCCGCGTAGTTCTGGCCGATCCGGATACCGGGCTCACTGCCGCTATCACTCAGGCGACGCAGCCCGCCCCGGGCGGGACCGTTGCCCTCATCCTGCTTGATATCGATACTTACCGCGCCGCGAGCGCCGGGATCCCCGATAGAGAGGTCGCGCCAACCCTCAACGCTCTGCGCAAACTGAAGAACGACATTTTTTTCGGCAGTATTACCGACGCGATTGTGAATCGCTACGCTTGAGACGCCATCTATGACTGTTTTCGCACCCGCATTGCCGTCTGCGCCCCTCGACGTCGAGCAACTCATGAGCGACGGTCCGAAGGACATCTATCGCGATTGGGATAGAGCGCTCAACATGTCCCGCGCCCCGACCGGCCGCTGGACTGAGCTTGAGGCCGCGCTCTACAACGCGTGCATGGACGCAGCACAAGCCGATTGGGACGGATACGGCGCGAACGCTGTCAGCCCGCCGGCAGCTGCATACGCGCATGATCTTCTGGCGCTTCTGCCGACCGCGTTCCCAGCTCCGTCGGTCGGCGTCGACGCCGATGGCGAGGTAAGTATCGAGTGGCATGGCGCACCCGGATCTCTATTCGGCATTAGTGTGTCCCCGTCTGGCGAACTGACTTACGCTGGCATCTACGGCGGGTCGCGAGTCCGCGGTCGTGAGCCATTGGGCCCACAGTTCCCCTCGTCGCTCCTAAGCCAACTTCAGCGGTTGTTTGATAACGGTGGCGACTGGCGCGCCTGAGTCGCCGTACGCGGCGACCGATGATGAGGAGCTAACGCGGTTCCTCACGCAGTCGAATCACTACTCCAGCACGCGCGTCTCGGCGCGCGCGTTCTCCCTTCCTAAGACCGCGACGACGATTTCAGTCTTCCGCACCGCAGGACTTGACGACAGCGCCCGTTGGCTGCTTGGTGACGCGCGGATCCACGCTACTCCGACCCGGCGCGTTCTCGGCGCCGGCTTGTTTACTCCGGCTACGGTCGTGAGCGCGGGCCTTCGATTGGACCGTGATGGCGTGGATCACCCGCGGCACGCATCAATCTGCGATTGGCCAACTGACAAAGAGGCTCAAAAAGAATCCGCGTCTGTGCTCGCCGCTGCGGCGGCGCTCAGGCTCCGCCGTCCCGGACACCAATAACGGTACTAGCCGATAGTTTGACGGCGCGCGGTCCTATCTCGTGTTGTCGCGGTGCGGCTGCGCGCCGATCGAGATCGAATGACGGGTTGCGGATCGAGCTGGGGATTTGCAGTAGCACTCGCTCTGACTGGTGTTGCGATCGCGGCGCCGTCGGACGGCTCGTGCCGTCACCCGTGCTGCTTTTTCTGCTTATGCTTGTACTCGAGATAGGCGGCCCGCCTGCAGCCGACGCGGCGGCACCACGGCCCCCGGCCACTAGACGGCGCGCGCTGATGCCTCACAGGCCGCTTGCAGTTCTTGCAGCGCGGCACGTCCGAGGCTTGCCGAAGAGCAGTGGTCAGCTCGTACCCAATAGCCGCCCACAGGCCGCCTGACCATGTATCCACGAGGTGACCGCGATCGGCGCCGAGCAGGGGACGGACATCGCCCGCGGCCAACCACCAATTCGCCACACAGATGGCCAGCCACTTTCCGTGGGCAGGATGCTCCCAGTCCCGGGCGTCGTCAGATACAATCTCTTCCGCCTCGAGCCCGAACGTCGGAGCGAGCGTGATGAGACAGCGCTCCTGCCATCGTTGTTCGATGTCCAGGTCGGCAGGCCTCAGACGATAGCCCTGGACTGCCGCCTCGAACGCTCGAAACGCGAGGTCGAGAAACCGAGCGTACTCTCGATACCAGACCGTGGCCTCGCGCCAGACACGCTGCGGCAGCTGAAGCAACGGCTGTCCGTCTCCCTTTTGCACCAGCTCCGCGGCCTTGCCGCTCGGCTTGAACCAGCTAGTCACGGGTGCTTGGACCCGTCGCCCATGCGCGTCGACCATTAGCTGGCCGAAGTCGCGGCAGAACTTTCTAATGCCAGCGTCGTCGGCATCCGCGAGGCCGCAAAACGGAAGAAGGACTTTGGCCGCCCGACGCGGGCCCTCCTGTGGACCAACGCTCCTCAAAGGATCGGCGTCGTAGTAGGCCTCCAGCTGAGCTTCATCCGGAGGTTCCACTTTGACCGGGTCCACTTTCACCGGCAGGTACCAGCCAAACAGGGGGATATAGGCCTGGGGCCCTGGCAGCCTTGAAAGCGTCGCAAGGCCTCCTTTGCGTGGCAGATCGTGTGCAGGCATTCAGCTTTAACTCGGCCTAAATCTGACGATGGTCATTGCCATCATTGTAATTGGCCATCAGTGTTCCTTCAACGGCGACACAAAGATTTTCCCGCGACGCGGAGGCCTTGCAATGCCTCGACAAATGGCGCCTGACCTTCCTCTCGCATTCGCAGCTCACCAGCTCGGGATCAGCTGGCAACAGGCGTGGCGCGCGATGCTCATTGGACAGCTGTCGGGCGTGAAGAGAGGAGGAAGATGGTTCGTCACCGCCGCGAGCGTGTCCGCACTCGCTGAGCAGTTTGCTCGGGGGGATGCTGCATGATCCCGCCCCGCCTGCCGAAGCGCGACCATCCGCTCCCAGTCCGCCAACTGGAGCCGTGCCGCGTCGATGCGCTCACGCCCCCGCGGCGTAGCTCCCCGCCAAACCGAGACCCGCGCGCCCAACGCAAAGGCGTGCGACGCACGGGATAGGGAAAGAAATGCAACGAGACGGGGCATCCCCGTCTCGTTGCACCGCCGACTCGTCCCCCCAAACCACCCCTGACCAGGGCGCGGAGACAAAGTGAACTATGATGTTACGCCCAGACCGGCGGCAAGGCAACATCGGCGGCTGCTACTACCAATCAACCCCGCGGGTGCGGCCAGACGAGCCCCCCGCAAGGGCTGGCCTGCAAAGCCCAAGACGATGTTGATCGCGATCGCGCTCTGCGACCACCATCGGGCCGAGGAGGTGCGCGGCGTGTTGAACCGAGGACTTATCGCGGATGGAGACTTGCGGCGAGCCGCGTGGGTCGCGGTGTTTGCTCGGCTTCAGCCGGAAGTGCGGGCGCTCGACGACGCATTGAAATTCTCGCGCTCTCGCGCGCCGCATCTGCACCGGCACCTCGCAAGGGCGGCGGCACTACCACGCGCGAGCGTACGCGCTGCATCGATCGACGACGTGGTCGCCGATCTTCTCGACCGGCAATCGGCGGCGTGACCGGCGATATGCACGAGCGAGCGCCCGGCGGAGCGGCTGATCGTTTCGATCCAGCCGGCCGCGCGGCGTGAGCGATCGTGCATCCCGGCGGTATCCCGCCCTAGAGGAGTATCGGGCGGCGCATGGACGCGGCGAGGTGTACCCGTGCAATCATCCAATCGCACGCGCGGCCTGCCACGAAGCGAACGCACGAGAACTTTATGCGCTGGGCGATGCGCCGTCCGCCTCTCCGGTGTCACGCCGGACCTGGCTCGCCGTTGCGGACCAAGAGATGGCGGAGGCCGTGCGGATCTTGGTCGCTGCCGAAGGACGAGCGCGTGCCGTCGCCTAACCCGGTCGCCGCCGCCCTCGGCGTATACGCGAGCCAGGTCGCGCCGGCGATCGACGCCCGCGGCGATCGAGCTCGGACGCCCGCATATCACATCGTCGGCTGGGACGAGATGGGCGACCTGCCCGGACCTGAGTATCGGGTAGAGGCCTATCTGCCCGCCGACGCACTCGTCATGCTCTACGGGCCGCCAGGCGTTGGCAAGTCGTTCCTCGCTATGGATCTGATGCTCTCCGTGGGTTCTGGCATCCCATGGTTCGGCCATGGCGTACGGCAAGGACCCGCCGTGTATGTGGCTGCAGAGGGACTGCGAGGGCTAAACGTGCGCCGGCTGGCGTGGGCATCCGCGCGAAACGACGGCCGTGGTGTGGCGAACTTCTACGCCTTGCGCGGCGCGCTCCCCATGCTCGAACGCGCCCACGTGGACGCCTTCATACAGAGTGTAAGCGATACAGTAGACAAGCCCATTGCGGCAGTTGTTCTGGATACCGTCTCGAGGTGCATGGCAGGCGGAAACGAGAACCAGCAGGACGATATGAGTCTCTTCGTCGCGGCGACCGATGCGATGAGACGTTCGTGGGATGGGGTGACAATCTTGGCGGTGCACCACCCGAATGCACAGGGGGGGCAGCGCGGCTCCACGGTTCTATCAGCCGCCGCGGACGCGATCCTCAAAATGACGTCGAGTGATCGCATCGCAACGCTCGCGGTGGAGAAGCAAAAAGAGGATGAGCCGGCGCCCCCCTTACATCTTCGATTGACGCCCTGCACAGGGGGTTCGTGCGTACTCGAACGGGCGCAGGCACCCTCTCCCGCGCCGCGGCTGGAAGCTGCCGAACGCGAGAACGGACACAAAGTGCTGAACGCGCTGGCGCAATACAGCGATGGAGCCCGGTACGGACGCTGGTTTGACGCGTCGGCGCGGCTCGGTGTCACGTCGAGCACCTTCGACCGGTACCTGAAAGAGTTCGTTAAGAGCGGGCGGGTTCAAAAGGCTGGCGAGCTATATAATGTGGCGCAGAACGGTGGCGGACCTGGCGGCCGAGATGATTAGGCGGACCTCCGACCTAGCCCCATTTACCACCACTTACTACCAAATGGTGGTAAGTGGTGGCACCCATTGGGCCGGCGATCTACCCCCACATGCCCCCACACGTATGAAATACGTGGGGACAATGGTGGTAACTCCCCTGTGGCCGCTCAGTAGGGTTCCGGCATCGTGGCGCACCGCCCGGGCGGACCCGTGAGCCGCCCGCTCATGCAGGCGCTCGGTGGCGGCCTGGCCTCGCCCGCCGTGTGCGGATTAGTGGCGGGGTGGCGCGCCCGGGCGGCGGACCTCCGTGAATGGGCCGCGGCCGAGCAGGCGGCCGTCGCGTGGGAGCACGCCGCCCAGGAACTTGAGGAACGACTGCGCGCCGAGGGCGAGGAGCTGCTGAATCTCACCCAAGCCGCCGGTCTCTGCGGATACAGCGCAGATCACCTCGGGCGCGAGGTGCGTGCCGGCCGGATCTCGAATGCCGGCCGGTCGAATGCCCCACGGATTCGCCGCAGTGACCTTCCCCGGAAACCGGGCGCCTTGCTCTACACCGATACAGGCGCCAACGTTGTCGGCGTACGAGGGCGGATTGCGCGCGCTGTCGTCCACTCCGAACCGGGAGTTTGACGATGGCCCGCACAAAGCACGAGATCTGGAGCTACAGCGCAGGTGAACACGGCACGAACCGGGTCCGCGCCTATGAGCGCGCCCTCCGGGGCGACATCCTGCTCCTCTACCGGGAGCGCAATGCCGCCGGAACCTTGCGGCGGCGGCGGATTTCGTTGGGCCGCTGCACGCGAGATGAGGCGAAGGCAAAAGCGGACGAACTGGCCGCGGCGTTCAGACGCCACGGAGCGGATCTCCAGCCACGAACGCTGACGCTCGCCGCGCTGTTTGACATCTACGATCGAGAAGTGAGTCGCGAGAAAGGCGACTCCAAGCGGCGCCACGATGAGCGGTGCCGCGAATTGTTCCTGCGCGCGTTCGGGGCCGACCGGGACCCGGCGACACTCTCTCGGCGCGAGTGGGATTCATTTGTCGGCGGGCGACGACGCGGAACGCTAGCCCCCGCGAAGGCCAAGAAGGGGCGGCCCGTTCGCGACCGCGTGGTAGCGTACGACCTCCGCTATCTATTGGCAGTGCTCAATTGGGCGACCGTCGCCAGTAGCGGGCGAGGTGGCTTTCTGATGGAGCGGAACCCACTCAAGGGCTTGCCTCTGCCGACCGAGCCGAGCCCTGTTCGACCAGTGATTACGGCCGATCAGTACGCGAAGCTGCGTGCGGCGGCGGATTCGTGCGGGATCTTGGTCGAGTTGCTCTTGGTGTTGTGTCACGAGACGGGCCACCGAGTCGGGAGCGTTCGGCGCCTCGCCTGGTCCGACATCGACCTCGCCGGCCGGTCGGTGAGCTGGCGCGCGGCGGCGGACAAAGAGCGATGGGCTCATGCGACACCGCTCACTGACGAGGCGGTGCACGTGTTAGCGAGAGTCCGGCGGGTCCACCGGGCGATCGGGGATGCGTGGGTTTTCCCATCGCCAGCAGATCGGAAAAACCCCTGGTCACGCCATTATGCGCGTGATATCTGGGAGAGGCTCGCGAACAAAGCAGGGCTTCCCACCGGGCAACGGTACGGGTGGCACGCGCTTCGTCGGCGTTCGCCAGCGAGCTGAAAGCAACTCCGCTCAAGGACCTTTGCCACCTTGGCGGGTGGAAGAGCCCACAAACCATCCTGACCTGTTACCAGAGCGCCGATGTGGAGACGATGCGCACGGCTCTGGCGCAGCGGAAACCGCTCGCCGCCGGCAGCGTCCGGTGACCGATTTGGCCACCACATTTGGCCACCACAGCGATCGAGTGGGTCGCCGATGCACAACGCCCCAGCTATGAAACTGGGGCGCGACATGAGCTTATAGACAATGGGCCTGCGAGGAGTTGAACCTCGGACCTCACGCTTATCAGGCGTGCGCTCTAACCACCTGAGCTACAGGCCCCGCTCGACCGAGACGAACTGGCAACGTAACGGAGCGAGAATGGAGAAGCAATTTCCTTACGGCGAGGGCAGACCGTCTATATGTCGGTGTCCCGCCACACACGTCCGCACGACGATCTGAGAAGAGACTGAGCAACCCACGCGGGGCGCCCACACCCATCGTGGTGAACGGCCACCCTCGGCTCCTCCCGTCTTTGTGTACGGCTCCTTTCCAATTTCTGCGCCCCTACTCGGCGCGAAAATCAGACGTCACGGCCATCCGCACGCAGTACCCCCGCCACGTACGCCCACATCGCATCGATGTCGGCGAGCACCACATCGATCTCCCGCGTGCGCGGATCGCCGGACCGCAACCGGCTGCACGCGCTCTGCACCAGGAGCCGACCGGCCTCCTCTACCTGCTCGGCGGTCGCGCCACCCTGCTCCAGTCGCGCGACAAACTCGTGGATCACGGCGTACGCCATCGGCGACACGCGTTGGCCGAGCGCGTCGGCCGGGGCGGAAGCGGAGGCGGGCGCGTAGAGGACCGTGTAGGGTTGACGGGGCGCGACCCCTTCCCGCACCGCCGCCGGCCCCCGGACCTCACGCTCGCTGCCCGTCCACACCTCCGGGACGTCGCCGGCATCCTCCTCGAACAGCCACTCCATCGGGACGCGAAGCGCCGCAGCCAGCCGACGCACGACGTGCGGGTCCTTGGGACGGACGCCGCTGTTCTCCCAGCGGCTCACGGTGTTCCGCTCGACGCCGACCGCGATCGCCAGGTCACCCTGCGTCAATCGCGCGCCGCCAGGCGTCCGCACGCGCTGCCGTGCTTCACGTACCCGGTCGCCAAACGCCGTCACGCCACTCCCAGCTCGACCGACGTATGTCGCGCCACCGTCCGCTATCGGACTCCACCCGATTGAAGCGGGTCCGAGGGCACCGTGCCACTCGGACCGACGCCACCCCTCGACGCCCCGCTAATCACTCTCGTACTCCGTCCGCCCAGGCGCACGGTCCTCGTCGTCGTCGTTGTCGTACTCGTCATCGAGGTCCACGAGATCATCGTCGAGATCGTCGTCGAGCTCATCGTCCTCATCATCGAGATCGTCGTCCTCATCATCCTCGTCATCGTCCTCGTCGTCGTCGTCCAACTCGTCCAGATCATCGTCCTCGTCGTCGTCGAGGTCGCCGTCCAGGTCGTCAGCGTCTTCGTCCTCCGGATCGGCATCCGCAGGCCGCTGGGGAGGCAACCCCATCAGCCAATATGGGGGGTTAGCAACCCCGTCAGCAGCCGACCCGACGCGCATCCGGTCAACCGCCCCGACCGCGATTCCTCCACACCACGATGTCGCGTCCGCGACACCCACGCCACCCGCCCGTGGCGCGCCCGTCACCGGCGCGTCGAACAGGTCCGACATAGCAGAGCTCTCCGTTACAGAATATGAATGGTGATGGTACCGAGGTACGGTGAGGACCGTCGCACAGCCGTCACGCACGGCTCAGGATCGCAAGACGGGCGTCGCGGGTCGGCCTCGATCGGGCCGCAGCCAGTGGCCACGGGACCGACGGAAGGCGGCGAGCGCATCTCCGCTTGGTGCGTACCACCGGATGTCCGCAAAGATCCGGCCGTGATCGAGGGATGAGTTGGCGTGGTGGGGATGTGGATGAACGCGTCAGAGCGACGCCCGTTCTCGCTTGGCTTCCCGCGACAGTTTCTTGCGATCGTTCACGCTCAGATATCGCTTCCGCAGTCTGATCGACCGCGGCGTGACTTCGATCAACTCATCATCCTCGATATACTCTAGCGCGCCCTCCAGCGTCAACTCCCGCGGCGGCTCCAGTTGGATGTTGTCGTCCGTGGCCTTGGAGCGCATGTTCGTCAGCTTCTTCTCCCTCGTGGGGTTGACGTCCATGTCTCCGGGCCGGGAATTCTCGCCGATGATCATTCCCTCGTAGACCTGCGTCACGGGTGCCACGAAGAGGGTCCCCCGCTCCGACAGGTTGGCCAATGCGAACGCGACGACCGTGCCAGCTTCCATGGAGACCAACGTCCCCCGCGACCGCCCCGCCAAGGCGCCCGCCCACAGCCCGTATTCGAGAAACCGGTGGTGGATGATCCCGATACCACGCGTATCGGTCAAGAATTCCGACCGGTAGCCGAACAGCCCCCGCGCCGGGATTCGATACAACAGCCGCACCAGCCCCTGACCCGGGTTCTTCATCTCCAACATCTCGGCCCGGCGCTGACCCAGCTTCTCGATCACCGCGCCGAGGAACTCCTCGGGCACGTCGATCGCCAACTCCTCGTAGGGCTCCAGACGTTCGCCCCCCGCGCCCCGCTTCGTGATCACCCGTGGGCGCGAGACCTGGAATTCGTACCCCTCCCGCCGCATGGTCTCCATCAGGATCGACAGATGGAGCTCACCCCGACCCGATACGGTCCACGTGTCCGTGGAGTCCGTGTCCGCCACCCGCAACGCCACGTTTCGCTCGAGCTCGCGATACAGGCGCTCACGCACCTGCCGCGACGTCACGAACTTCCCGTCTCGCCCGGCAAATGGGGAGTTATTGACCAAGAAGTCCACCGAGATCGTCGGCTCTTCGACCGCGATCCCCTCCAGGCGCTCGGCGTGCTCCAGATCCGTCAACGTCAGCCCGATCTCGACCCCCTCCAGCCCCGCGAGCGCGACGATCTCCCCGGCCTCGGCCGACTCGACCTCGATGCGCTCCAGCCCCTCGAACAGAAAGAGCTTCGTGACTCGCGAGCGCTCGGACGCTTGCGTGGGGTCGAGGGGCAGCAGCGCCACCTGGTCACCGACATGGGCGGTGCCGCGTTCGATGCGCCCGATCGCGAGGCGCCCGAGATACGGCGAATGGTCGATCGTGGACACCAGCATCTGGAACGGCTCCGCTTCGTTGCCCGTCGGCTGCGGCACGTGCTGGACAATGGCATTGAAGAGCGGCGTCAGATCGACCGCCGGCACGTCGAGGTCCATCGTCGCGACACCTTCACGGGCCGACGCGTACACGACCGGCGCGTTGAGCTGCGCGTCATCCGCTTCGAGCTCGATGAACAGGTCCAGCACTTCGTCATGCACGCGCAACGGGTCGGCGCCCGGACGATCGATCTTGTTGATCACCACGATCGGGACGCGACCGAGCGCCAGCGCTTTCCGGAGCACGAAACGCGTCTGGGGCATCGGACCATCGAAGGCATCGACGACCAGCAATACGCCGTGTACCATCCGCAGAATCCGCTCGACCTCACCGCCGAAATCGGCATGGCCCGGCGTGTCCACGATGTTGATCTTCGTCCCATGCCAGCGGACCGACGTGTTCTTCGCCAGGATCGTGATGCCCCGCTCCCGTTCGAGCGGATTGGAATCCATGACCCGGTCCGCCACGATCTGGTTTTCACGGAATGCCCCGGCCTGGCGCAGCATCTTGTCCACCAGGGTCGTCTTGCCATGATCGACGTGTGCGATGATGGCGACATTCCGGATTTGCATAGGCGAGAAATATAGCCGGCCCCAGTGACCTACACGTCAATCGAGCGTTATTCGTGACCATGCCTTCGCACTCGCCGGTCACGCCGGTCGCCGACTCCGCTGCCGCCCGGTGGGCCTGGTGCGCACCAGCGCTCATCGCGGTCGCGCTGTATCTGCCGTCGCTCCGCAATCGCTTCGCGTACGACGACGAGGTCATCGTCGCCGGCAACACCCGTATCCATCACTGGGCGACAGTCGAATCTGCGCTTCGCATCCCGTATTGGTACACGAGTGGTCACCTCTACCGACCACTGACGACATTGTCGTTGGCGCTCGACTGGATGATCGGCGGCGGCTCGCCACTCCCCTTCCACGTCGTCAACGTGCTGTGGCACGCCGCCGTCGTCGCGCTCGTCGCGCGCTTGGCGCTGCAATGGTGGTCGCCCGGGGCGGCGTTCGGTGCCGGCTTGTGGTTCGCGATCCACCCGGTCCACGTCGAGGCGGTCGCCAATGTGGTCGGCCGCTCGGAGCTCATGTGCGCGGCCGCGTTGCTCGCGCTCGCGATCGTCACCGTGCGCGCCGCCCAACCCGCGCCGACGCCACGGGCGGCGGCCGCCGGGGGGACGCACCCGACGGCGCCCGAGCGGGTCGGTACCGCGCACCTCATCGTGGTCGGCGCGCTGGCCGCCGCGGCAATGGCGACCAAAGAAACCGGTATCGCCGCACCCGTCATCGCATGGGCCGGGAGTTGGCTCGCCACCAACGGGATACCCGCGGGCGCGGATCGCGATCGCGCACGCCGTGCGGCCTGGCGCACCACGGTGGCGGCCTCCCTCGGCATGGTGCTCGTCCTGGCCGTTCGATTCTCGGTGTTGGGTGGCCTCGCGGGCGACGACCCCCATCCCGCATTCGGCGCGGTCACCCCTCCACACGCGATTTTGTTGGCGCTCGCGTCGCTGCCCCGCGCGATCGGGCTCGTCCTCGCCCCTCAACTGCCGCGCAACGACTACTCGCCAACGGACGCTGCCCTCTCCCATCCCGACGTCGTGCTCATCGCATGTGGCGTCGCGCTCGTGGCGGGCGCGATCGCCGCCTTCGTGCTCCACACGCGCCGCCCTGGACCCTGGACGTTTGCCATTGTCTTCGCGACCGCCTCGCTCGCCCCAGTCTCGAACCTGGTGGTGCACACCGGCGTCGTGATCGCCGAACGAACCATGTATTCACCAAGCGTCGCCGCCGCCCTGGCAATGGGTGTCGCGACAGCCGCGGTCTGGCAGCACCGGGCACGGCTCCCGCTCACGCTGGCCGGCGCCGTCGCGACCATGGCGATCTTCTTTACCGAAACCAGCATTCCGACGTGGCGCGACACGCCGTCCGCCGTGAGCGCCATGCGGTACCGATCGCCCGACAGCTATCGCGGCTACTACCTGATGGCGGGTCGGGAATCCGACGAGGGCCGCACGGTCGCCGCCAACAACGACTACCGCGCCGCGATCGACCGATTCTCGCACGACCCCACGCTCCTCTACTACGGGGGCGTGAGCGCGCTGCGGGCCGGCGACACGACGATCGCGCTCCGATGGCTGGGCCAGTCGGTGGTGACCGATTCCACATTCCTCCGCGCGCGGACCGCGCTCGTCATGCTCGACCTGCACCGCGGCGATACCGCCCACGCCCGCACGCTGCTCGTGGACGGGCTCCGGCTCGATCCCAACCAACGATCGTGGCACGCCACGCTCGACCAGATCTCGCCCGCGACGACGCAGCCATGACCGCCCGCCCACCCGGGCTCGACTCGACGGCATTCGATCGAAGAAGCAACTGGGTCGCGGTGTGGGTTCCGGCCGTCGTCGCCGTGATCTGCTATCTCCCGGCCCTGCGGAACGGGTTCGCGCTCGACGACATGGTCATCATCGCCAACGATGGGGCGCTCCATCACCTCTCCACCCTCCCCGCTGCGTTGGCGCGGCCCTACTGGTACGACGTGGGGCATCTGTACCGGCCGTTGACAACCCTCGCGTTCGGGCTCGAATGGACGCTGGGACAGGGGCGTCCACTGCTGTTTCACGTGATGAACCTCCTGTGGCACGCCGGCGTGTCGGCGATGGTTGCCCGACTCACGTTGCGATGGTGGCCTGCGCCGGCCGCCCTCGCGGCCGGCCTCTGGTTCGCCATCCACCCGGTCCATGCCGAAGCGGTCGCCAACGTCGTCGGCCGCTCGGAGCTCGTGTGCGCCGCCAGCCTGCTCGGACTCGCCCTCCTTGGAGCCCCCAAGACTGGCGCCGGACAGGCTTCGGCCCACGACCCATCCCCGACGCGACCGACGCTGTGGTTCGTCTGGGCGCTCGCCGCGTGCGCCATGGCCAGCAAGGAGACGGGGGTGGTCGCGCCCGCCCTGGTCTGGGCAGCGGCCGTCACCCCCGTGCCGGGTGATCGGCGGCCCGCCGCCCTCCGCCGGGCTCGCGCGGCACGATTGGCCGCGGCCGCCGCAGTCGGGGTCTGCTGTCTGCTGGCCGCCCGCTGGCTCATACTGGGCACACTCGCCGGCGACGCGCCGCACTACGCCTTCGAAGTGGCCCCGGGGTGGCGTGGGACGCTACTGGCCTTGGCTACCGTCCCGCGCGCGCTGTCCCTCGTCCTCGTGCCTCAGCCGCCGCGCCTCGATTACTCGCCGCCGGACTCCGCCACACTTCACCCCGACCCGGTTCTCGCGGTCCTCGGCGCCCTCGCGGTACTCGCCACGATCGCCGTCGCATGGCGTCATATCCGCCGCCCCACACCCTGGAGCTTCGTCGCGTGCTTCGCCGCCTGCAGCTACGCCCCCGTGTCCAACCTCGTGATACGGACCGGTGTGGTGGTCGCCGACCGCACGTTGTACTCGCCGAGCGCGGCGGTCGCTATCGCCGCCGGCGTCGGCATGGCGGCCGCTTGGGCGGCCCGGCGATGGGTCATGGTCGGCGCCTCCGCCGTCGTCGCGGCCACCGGCCTCGCGTTCACGGAGCGCTCGCTCGACGCGTGGCGCGACTCTCCCACGGCATTCGCCGCCATCCGCGACCGCTCGCCGACGAGCTACCTCGGGCATTTCACGAGTGCCGAGCTGCGCGACCGCGCCGGTGACCCGCGAGGCGCGCAGGCTGAGTACGCGATCGCCGTCGCCCTCACGCCCCACAACCCGGCGGTCCTCTACATGGCGGCAGCCAATGCCCTTCGCGTACGCGATACCACCGCCGCACTCACGATGCTCACCCAAGCGGTCGCCCTGCGCCCCGACGGCGCCCGGGCGCGCACCGCCCTGGTCGGACTCGAACTGCGTCGCGGCGACACCGCCTCCGCCCGCGCTCGACTGCGCGAAGGCTTGGCCATCGACTCCTCCCAACGCGAATGGCGGGAAGAACTGAAGAAGATCAGCGGATAGCGCTAAGCGCCAACCGCTATTTCTTCCCCGCCGGCCGCTGGGGAGCCGCCGGACGGCCGGCGGGCGCACCTGGCGCTGGCTTCGCGGCCGCCGCCGGTTCGGGCGATTCGATGAAGCTCACGTCGTGGCCGTGGTTCTTGAGCTGCATGACCATGCCCGTCTTGTCGAGCGCCTTGGAATACGCTTCCCGCGGTTCCACCGTCTCCGCGTCCACGAGCTCGATCAGCGCGTCGTTGAGCGTGATCATGCCGAGCCGACGGGACGTCTGAATCACCGACGGGATCTGAAAGGTCTTCCCTTCGCGAATGAGATTCGAGATCGCGGGGACGGAGAGGAGCACTTCGCGGGCGGCGACCCGTCCGCCGCCGATTTTCGCGCACAAGGTTTGGGCGATAACCGCTTTCAACGACTCCGACAGCATCACGCGGATCTGCTCTTGATGGTCAGATGGGAACTGGTCGATGATTCGGTCCACAGTGCTCGCGGCCGTCGAGGTGTGCAGCGTCCCGAAGACGAGATGGCCGGTCTCTGCGGTCTCGATGGCGATCGACACCGTCTCCAGGTCGCGTAGCTCTCCCACGAGGATGATGTTGGGGTCCTCGCGCAAGGCGGCCCGCAGCGCACTCTTGAACGACGCGGTATGCTGGCCGACCTGACGCTGCGTGATCATGCACTGCTTGTTGCGGTGCACGAACTCGATCGGATCCTCGATCGTGATGACGTGATCTCTGCGGACGCGGTTGACGAGATCGATCAGGGCACAGAGTGTCGTCGATTTTCCCGACCCGGTCGGTCCCGTCACCAGCACGAGCCCCTTGTTCAGGTGGCAGAGCTGTTGGATCTCGGGAGGGAGGCCGAGTTGTTCGACGGAGACCACTTCGCTGGGAATGACACGGAACACGCCGCCCGCGCCCCGACGCTCACGTAGCGCATTGCATCGAAAGCGCGCCAATCCCTCGAGCTCGTACGCGAAGTCGGTGTCGTTCGTGTCGGCGAACTCCTGGCGGCTGCGCCCCGGCATGATGGCGCGAAGCATGGCCTCCATGACGTCGTTCTCGATCGCGGGATAGCCCTCGAGTCGCACGATCGCGCCGTCGATGCGCATGAGTGGCGAATCGCCACACCGGAGATGCAGGTCGGAGGCCTTCTTCTCCACCAGCACTCGCAGCAGCGCATCCATGTCGGCGAGCGCGCTCGCGGCGCGTTCCTCCGTGGTCTGCGTGGCCACGGGTCGGCTGTCGTGCCGGGGGGCCGGGGGCCGCGTCAGGGCCGCGGGCGCGACGTCCTCGACCCGCGCCGCACGGTCGCTGCGTCGGGCGCCGTTGGTGGCTGCGCCGGTCGTGGTTGCGCCGGTCGTGGTTGCGCCGGTCGTCGTTGCACCGTTCGTCGTTGCGCCATGCGATGCCCTGTGACTGACGGGCGGCGGGACCTCCGCAGCGTCGTGGGCGACGGTGTCCGCGGACGCGGGACCGCTATCAGGCGGGTCACCCAGCGCGATCGATGCGTGCCATCGGCCATCCACGTGTGACGCGGCCACCAGGAAGCTGCCTTCGCCATTCGCGTAGCGGAACTCGGTCGCGGCACCGGCAGCGAGCTGCTCGGCGGCACCCGTCGGCGCGATCTCGCGCAACAGGAGGAGCAACTGCTGCGCGGTCAGCGGCTGCTTCGTGATCGATCGCGGGACGCCATCTTTCTGCAGGGTGGCGACTTCGCGCTCTACCAGTTGTATCGAATCGGCCCCGTTGGCCACCATCACGGCGAGAAATCGGTCGAGCTGAGCCATCGGGTCGGGACCTCAGTCCATTGGGCGGACGCGCTCGATCAACTCTCGGTTGATCAAGCGGATGCCGCCGGCGCTGTACAGCGTCACGAACCGCTGCGCGTAGCGATTGAGATAGTCGAGCAGGCGGGGCCGGTCGGTGGGCATTTCGAGATAGAGCCGTCCGGACCGTACCGTGCCATCACGCAGCGTCACTTCCACAGCCTCCGCCCTCGCGGCGGGCGCCACTGCGGCCTCCACGCCTCGATCATCCACCAGCTCGATCTCCCGAACCTGGTGCTTGGCCACCATCAGCGTGTCCCCGGCCCGCACGAGCGGAAAGAACGGCTCGGGGGAGTTGAGCACATCGGGCACCTCCTCGCTACCCATGTGGTATCGGGAGAAGCGCTGCACGAACATCTCCCCACTGAGTTGCTCGCCACCGAGCATCATGAGGGAGACAATCCGTCTATCCTTCTCGATCCGGAAATCCGTGTTCATGGCACGGGAGCGATAAGCGGGCGGGCGGTTGATCACCATGAAGACGCGCGGCGTCGGAGACGCGCAACCGGGCCGGTGGGAGCCGGTCAGGGATGCAGATGCGCTTCCCGATCCGGCATCGCGCGGCGCTCGAGCTGGATCGTGACGTGATCGATCCCGAACAGGAGCATGGCGTCGTGAATGTGCTCGAGCACATGCTGGTGGCGCTCCGGCTCCCGGACGATCGCGTGGGCGCTCATCGCGATCACGCCGGAGGTGACGGTCCAGACGTGGAGATCGTGAACGGACTCGATCCCGGGAATCGCGATGAGCTGTGACCGCACTGCGCCGGTGGAGATGTGGGCGGGGGTGGACTCGAGCAGGATGTCCACCGACTCTCGCACGAGCCGCCAGGATCCGCGGATGATCAGCACCGTCATGATGATCGACGCGATCGGATCGGCGGGCAGCCAGCCCGTGTATCGCACGAGGATGGCGGCGACGACGGTCCCGACCGAACCGAGGAGGTCGCCGAGGACGTGGATATACGCGCCTCGCATGTTGAGGCTCGCATGCGACCCGCCGTGCAACACCCACGCCGACGCGAGATTCGTGAACACGCTCGCCGCGGCGACCGCCAGCATCAGACCGCTCGCGACGGGCTCGGGATGGCGCAGCCGGAGCACCGCTTCCGAGATGATCCACGCCGAGATCAGCAGCAGCGTGGTGCCGTTGAGGAAGGCGGCCAGGATCTCCCACCGCAGATACCCATACGTCTTGCGAGGGGTTTCCGGCTGCCGACTGAACCAGGCGACGAAAAGCGAGAGCCCGAGCGCGGCGACGTCCGTGAGCATATGGCCGGCATCCGCCAACAGCGCGAGCGAGTTGGCGACGTATCCGCCCAGCACCTCGACCACGAAGAAGAGCGCGGTCAGCGCCAGCGCGATCCGAAGCCCCCGGGTCTGCACCGCGCCGGACGCGTGGATGTGGCCTGGCCCTCCGGGATGCCCGTGCCCGCCGCCGAGGTCATGGGCGTGCGACGCGCCGTGGTTGTGGCCGTGGTGGGAGGCGCCCATGCCTAGTAGCTTGTGAGGGTGCTCGTCCGTTTGCTCGCCATCATCGCGCTCGTGCTGCTGAATGGGTTCTTCGTGGGTGCCGAGTTCGCGTTAGTCAGATCCCGGCGCACTCGGCTGGAGGCGCGGGCGGCCGACGGTGACCGATTGGCCGGGCTCGCCCTCCGCGGTACAACTAACATCCCTTCGCTGCTGTCGGCCAGCCAGTTGGGGGTAACGCTGGCGAGCCTCGGATTGGGTTGGGTTGCGCAAGCCGCGTTCTCGGGGATCCTGGGCGACGCACTGAGCGCACTGCCATTCGCCATCGAGCTGCCATTACGGCTCACGATCGCCGGCGCGATCGCCCTGGCCGCGGTCACCTACCTCCATGTGGTCTTCGGCGAGCTGGCTCCCAAAGGCGCCGCGCTCCTCCACCCCGAACAGCTCGCACGATGGTTCGTCCCACCACTGATGGTCTGGGCGTGGCTGACCACGCCCTTTACCGCTCTACTCAATCGATCGGCGCAGGGCGTCCTGCGGCTGACCGGACGGGGGACCCCGCAGTCGGCTGAGGATAGCGTCCATTCGCCGGAAGAGCTGCGACTACTCGTCGAACAGGCCCAGGAGGGCGGCGCGCTCGAGCAGCACGATGCCGCACTGCTCGACGGGGTGTTCGAGTTCTCGGAGAAGAACGCGCGGGAGGTCATGACACCGCGCACCGAGCTCGTGGCCCTCTCCAGCGACGCCACGCTCGAGCAAACCCTCACCACGGTCACCGACGGCGGCTTCTCACGGTACCCCGTCTACACCGACACGATCGACAGCATCGTCGGCATCCTGCTGGCCAAGGACCTCCTCCAAGTGGCCCGCGACCGACCACCGGCATTCACCCCGGCGGCCATCATGCGCCGAGCCCACGTCGTGCCCGGCTCCCGCGAGATCGAAGCCGTGCTCGGCGACTTCAAGCGGCTCAAAGAGCACATGGCAATCGTCCTCGACGAATATGGCGGGACCGCCGGTATCGTCACGATGGAGGACCTGCTGGAAGAGATCGTCGGCGAGATCCTCGACGAGCACGATGAGCCCGAGGCACCACCGCCCACGCCGACCCGCGAAGGAGAGTTGTTGGTCGCCGGCAGCACCAACATCGGAGAGGTCAACGGCCGATTCGAGCTCGCCGTCCCCGAAGAGGACTACACGACCGTCGGTGGCTATGTCTTCGGCATACTCGGCCGCGTCCCCGTCGTTGGCGACCGCGTGACGGTCGGACGCGCCACGTTCATCGTCCGCGATATGGACGGCCGACGGATCGAGACGCTGGGCATGGAGCTCGCCGACACGCCTACGGCTGGCGCACCAGATGCTGCCGAGGGCCGGTAGTCGGCCACCCGGCCTCGGCGAGGACCCCCTCCTACGATCCGCCGGATTGGACGCTGCTATCTGCTGGTGCCGGCGGCCGGCGGCCGGTCACCACCGACGACGATCGTCGCCTTACCGCGGTCGAGGTGCTCGGGAATCATCGCGAGCTCGTAGGCCGTGACCGCCATGACCGTGGCCGCCTGCCGGAGATCGCCCACCACCGCGTAGTCGTAGCTGTCCGACTGGGAATGGTGGGTATGGTTGTAGCCTCGGGTCTCTTGGTCGTAGTTGAATGCCGGCACGCCATATGGCACAAACGACAGGTGGTCCGTACCACCCTTGTCGCGCGACCGGATCGCGAACGGCCCGAGACCAGCCAGCGGCGCGAGTAGCGCCGTCCATCCGTCACGGAGCTCGTCGTGGCCCTGGAGGGACATCCCCGTGATTCGACCCGTTCCGTTGTCGAGGACCAGCACGGCCTGGTAGTTCTTGAGGTCACGCTCGTGCTGCTCGGCATACGCCTGCGACCCGAATAGACCTTCCTCCTCGCCGGTAAACAGGACGAACCGGATCGTGCGCGCGGGCCGCAGCGCCGATGCCTTGAGGATTCGGGCGGCTTCGAGCACCACCATCGCACCCGCGCCATTGTCCGTAGTCCCCGACGCCAGGTCCCAGGAGTCAAGGTGCGCTCCGAGCAGCACGACTTCGTCCGGTTTGGTGGTACCACGCAGATCGGCCACGGTATTCTGTGCATCGACAGTGTCAGGACTCAAGCTGTTGGCGATGTCCGCCCGCAGCGTGACCTTCTGACCCATCGCCAGCAGTCGGTGGAACTGTGTAAACGTCTCGTGCGGCAGCACGATCATCGGCAGCGGGAGCAGATTCGCCGGCGAGCCGCTCATGGTGAGCAGTCCGAAATCCTTGGCTCCGTCGTTGATCAAGCCCAGCGCGCCGTCACGAGCCAATCGCAACGGAAGTGACTGCCGATACTCGAGCAGGTCGGGCGACGAGCTCGCCTGGGCAAACGCCCGCCGAGAGGAATCCGCGAATTCGGAGTCCGCCGCGGTCATCGGTGGGCCGTCCGGGTTCCACACAAACACCGGTGGGCGCGTCATGACCCATTTGCCGCGGACCGAGGCGGAGAATCGCGCCGAATACTCGGCCGGGGTGAGGGCATCGACGTAGATCACGTCGCCAGTCACCGGTCCCTCCGTCCCCGGCGCCCAGGCCCACGAGGCGCCGATCAATTGCCGCGCATGGGGCGCGAGCAGAGTGAGCGCGATCGGGCCACGCTCCCACGACCGGCCAAACGGCCACGATTCGGTCCACACCGTGTCCAATCCGTACTCCCGAAACTTCTGCACCGTCCAGGCGGTCGCGCGTCGCACGCCGGACGACCCCGTCAGTCGGGGCCCAATCACATCCGACAGATATTCCAGATCGGCGCCTACGCGTGACCGCTGCGCACCTTGCGCCACCATCGCGCGTACTGCGGATGTGTCGGTTGGTATGGTGATATGCTCCTGCGCCACTCGGGCCGCGGTATCGACGGCCGCCGCTGGCGCGGCCGCACTCGCGGGCGACCCATTGGGCGTCGGAGGCGGACCGGGGTGCCGGATCGAGCAGGCGGTGACCGCCACCGCCGCGAGCGCGGCGAGGCCGCGGAGCGGACGTCGAGCAACTGGCATCGAGAGAATCAATGAGTGTGAGCGGGGCCGCCGGCACTCGCGGCGGCACGATCGACGATCCGAAGGACGATGTCCGAGCACGCGAGGGTCGCCGCGACGAAACTCCCCGGATCGGCGATCCCGCGCCCCGCGATGTCGATCGCCGTGCCATGGTCAGGCGAGGTCCGAGGAAACGGCAAGCCGAGGGTCACGTTCACCGCACGGCCGAACGACGCGACCTTGATGGCGGTCATCCCGACGTCGTGGTACGGCGCGATCACGACGTCGAACTCCCCCCGCAGTGCCCGGACGAAGACGGTGTCCGCTGGAAAGGGGCCCGCGATCCCGGCCGCGCGCGCCGCCGGGGCGAGCACGGTCGTGTCCTCGTTGCCGAAGCGGCCGCCGTCGCCGCCGTGTGGGTTGAGGGCGCAGAGCGCAATCCGCGGGTCTGCGATCCCGAACCACGCGTCGAGGTACCGACGCGTGACCTCGGCTGCCTCCACGATCGCCGCTTCGGTCACGAGCCGCGGCACGTCGCGCAGCGCCACGTGGGTGGTCGCCAGTACCACGCGGAGCGCATCGGAGGCGAGCATCATGGCCACGCGGCAGCCGGTCAGCGACGCCAGCATCTCGGTGTGCCCCGGGAAGTCGTATCCGCCAGCGAGTAGCGCCGCTTTGTCGATGGGCGCGGTGACGATCCCCTGCACCGCGCCGCTCCGCGCCAAGGCCACCGCGCGCTCGATCGCCAATCCACTGAGCGAGCCGGCCACGGCCAGCCCGTCGTCCGAGCGCCATGCGCCGATCCGCTCGTCCACCTCTACGCCGGTGCCCGTCGGTCCGACGACCACCAGATCGCACGCGGCGCGAATACCCAGATCGAGCAACGCCGCCGCCACGATTTCAGGGCCGATCCCGCGGGGGTCTCCGAGCGTGAGCGCGAGGCGAGGGCGCGGCGCGCGCGAGGGGCCCGTCGCCGACCTAGAGGCGGACCGTGACGTAGGTCTCTTTGCGCAGACCGTCGAGCAGTCGCGCGATCGCGCGTTCGTCGGCCAGTTGATCGCGAATCCGATCGCGCAGGTCGCTCATCGTGTAGTCTCCGCCCTCGGTCGAATTGATCACCTGCGCCACGACGTATTTCGCCTTGCCGGTCCCACGGTCCACGATCGGGAACGGCCCTGCGAACTCCCCCGATTTCTTCCCGCGGAACGCCTCGGAGTACGATGGCGGCAGCGAGTCGCGCGGGAACGGCTGCAAGCTGCCCTTCTCTTCATTCGGATCGTGGTGGTGGGCCACGAGTGAGTCGAAACTCGCGCCGGCTTTCCAGGCCGACAGTACGCTGTCGGCCTCGACCTTCGCCGCATCGACCTGTGATGAGTCGAGCTTCCAGCGGATCAGGATGTGGCTTGCCTTGACTTCCGCCGGCTTGACGCGATCGACGCGAATGATGTGGTAGCCGAATACGGTCTCGATGACTGGGCTCAGTTGACCCGGCGGCAGCGCAAACATCCATCGATCGAACTCGAGTACCATGGTCCCCCGCCGGTTCCAGCCGAGATCACCCCCCTGCTCGCGGGTGCCCTGGTCCATCGACTCCCGCTTCGCGACCTCCGCGAAGTCCTCGGCGCTCGATCCGTGCGCCTTCAACTCGGCAAGCACGGAGTCCGCCTTGGCTTTGGCCGCCGCTTTGGCCGCTGGCGTCGGGCGCGGCGCAATGACGACCTGGCGGAAGGTGACTGTGGCCGGCCGCCGCGGCAACGACGCCTTGTTGGTGTTGAAGGCGTTCGTGATGTCGGCCTCGCTGACCCCGACCGGGATGAGCTTCCCATCCTCCTTGAGCTTGTCGATCACTCGCCGCTGCAACTCGGAGCGCTTGGCCGTTTCGAGGAGGCTCTTCCGATATTCCTCAGGGGTGCCGAAGCCAGCCTTCTTGAGCTCATTACGGTATTCGACTTCGCTCGGGAATCCCGATCGGACCTGCTTCATCTTCTGATCGACCCCCGGCGCAACGTCTTCGTCGGTGACCTCGACCTTGAGTTCCTTGGCCTTCTGGACCAGCAGCTCCTCGTTGATGAGATCGTTCGCCACGGTACGGGCCAACTGCACCTGACCGAGTGAGTCCGACGGAATCTGCAGATTCCCCTGCGCGCGTCCGACGTTGATCCGCTCGAGCACGCTACTCCAGAGGACTGGCTCGGTGCCGACAACCGCGACCACGCGGTCGAGCGGCAGGCTGCCGCCATTGGGCAACGGCGACGGCACTGCCGGGGCCGGCCCTGGAGCCGGTGTCTTGACCGTCGCGGCCACCACCGGCGCCCGCATCGCCGGCACGCTGTCCGCGCTAATGCTTGCGGCGACGGCGGCCGTCGTGGGAAGCGCGACAGCGGTCGCGGCGTGCGGCGTCCCCGATTGCGACGGTCCCGGGGCAGTGGTCGCGCCGCCCGGGGCTGCCGCACTCGGCGACGGGGTGCTCGGCGGCTGAGTGGCCGGTGACTGGGTGCTCGCTGCGGGCGGTGTTGCCGGCGGCGGGGTGGCCGGCGTGCCTTGCGCCGTTGCGGCACGGCCGGCCAGCAGGCTGCCCGCCGTCAGCGCCACCAGGCACCACGCACGCCCCACGCGCTTCATGGCGTGGGCGCAGCAAGCATCTCGACTCCACCGCAGCATGCTACGCGATACCCCTGGACACGGCTACGGTTTCGTGCTCGGCGGCGGCGCCGGGGGCGCACCCGTCGGCGGGGCGGGTCGCGCGCTCGCGGAGGGTGGTCCCCCGGGGAGGGGCACCGCCGAGGGCGGTGCGCTCACTGCGCGGGCCGAGTCGGACGCCTTGCGAAGCTGTGTGGCCATGGCGAACGCCCGATCGACGCCGGCATCGATGATCTTCGAATCGTATTTCGCATGGAGCGCCGCATCGACCGGGGCCGGGATATCGACGTACCGGACGGACATCGTCAAGAGCTTGTCGAGATAGGCCTCGATGTGCGCTGCGGCAATCGCCTCGCGCTGCGTCGGCGTCTTTGCGCTGTCGGCAAGCGCCCTCGGATCGATTCCAAGCTGTGTCCACGCGTTCGAGATCACCTGTTGGTAGCCGTGTCGCACGCCATTGGTCTCCGCCGTGTCGAGCGTGACGTTCGCGCTGTCGGCCTGGTGGATGATAACCTCGTTCCGGACGATGCTACTGACCATGAGCGGGATCTGGCTATCAGGCGCCACCTGCAGCTGCGACCGCGCACCAGGCGGAAACATCGCGAGCCATTTGGCGAGCCTGGCGGCGGTGAACACGCCGCCATTGTAGGTCGCGATCGTCGTCCGGTCATTGCCGTGCAGCTCGCGATCCTTGCCGACCGAGCGCACGAGTGGGATTGCGCCAGGCGCCATCTTGAAGTGGATCGACGAGTCGAGCCGCGCCATGTAGAGGCTCTCCGCCTTCTGCGTGACCTGCGTGCCAGCAGCCCGCGCGACCTCGGCCTTCACCTCGTCGTACGTCGGCCGGTAAATGATGTGCCAGCCGAACGGCGTGCGCACGGGCTGCGAGATCTGGCCCGGCTTGAGTGCCATCAGCGCCTGCTCGAAGGGAGCGACCATTTGTCCCTTCTGAAACACGCCCAGATCGCCGCCCCGCCGCGCGGAGCCTGGATCTTGGCTGTTCTTCTGCGCGACGTCGGCAAAGGTCGCGGGTGTCACCTGCGCCCGCAGGGCGACGGCCTTCCGGCGGACGGAATCGACCTTCGCGGGCGTCGTGTCGCCGCGCGGCGTGGCCAACAAAATGTGACGGGCCGCGAGCACCTGGCCAGCGGCGTACTCTTCCGGATACTTGAGCGAGTCCGCACCAACCCACGTCTTCGCGAGCTGGTCGAACCACTTCTTGGCTCGCATGTTGGCCAACACGCCCCAGAGCGCCGAGTCCACCGTGGCGGGCTGGTTGAGCGAGTCGTCCGCCACCGCAGCCTGCGCGAGGAGCTGGTAGTCAACCCACACCTGCGTCAACTGCCGGACGACGTCGTGGTCCACCGGCAGGCGGGAGTTGCCGAGCATCGTGCCCAGGCGCGTCACCGACAGCTCCTGCGGCCCCGCATGCGCGACGACATCAACATGGGCGGTCATCGCGTCCTTGAAGGCCCGGCACGAATCGAGCGTGGTAATCGCCGTGACGGCGGCGACTGTGGCGCAAGCGAAGAGAGCGACGGAACGTGGCATCGAATAGTGGATGAGGGAACGGCGGAGCGGCACGCTCCGCACAGCAGGCTCAGACCGCGGCCACACTCCGGAGCGCACGGACCAGCCCGCCGAGCAACTCCGCCCCGCCCAAGCGCGTGAGCTTGAGCGACAGCGGATGCGTGCGGCGTACTTCGATTTGGAACTGGACGTCGTGAAAAGCGGCTGACAGGGGCTTCATCCGCGGCACGGCATCGGCGCGAAAGCTAATACGCGCTTCCCCCCCGCGCACCAGGATGCCTTCCACGCGTAGCGCCGCCCCCACCAGCCGGAGCAGGGCTTGAGCAAAGAAGGCCTCGGCCGCTGGCGGTAGGACGCCGAATCGGTCGCGCACCTCGGCGCTGATGGCATCGATCTCGGCCGCCTCCGTCACCCGCGTGAGCCGCCGGTAGATGTCGAGCTTCGCCTCCTGCGAGGGCACGAAGTCATCCGGGAGATACGCCGGCACGTCGAGCGACACGTCGGCCGGGACTGGTTTCGCCCCGCCGGCGGCGTTTTGCACCCGGCGCACCTGTTCATCGAGCATCCGGAGATACAGGTCGAATCCCACGGCCTGCACAAAGCCTGACTGCTCGGGTCCCAGGATATTGCCCGCGCCGCGCAGCTCCATGTCCCGGAGCGCCACTCGGTACCCGGACCCCAACTCGGTATGGTGCTCGAGCACCTGCAGTCGGCGCTCCGCTTCCTCGTCCACGCTATCCGGCACCATGAGGTAGCAGTACGCGCGACGGTGCGACCGGCCGACGCGGCCACGAAGCTGATAGAGCTGCGCCAGTCCCAGCGAGTCGGCCCGGTTGACGAACATCGTGTTGGCATTCGGCACGTCGAGGCCGGACTCGACAATCATGGTCGAGACGAGTACGTCCACCTCGCCGTTGACGAACCGCCGCATGACGTCCTCGAGATCCCGTTCGCGCATCTGACCGTGTCCGATCGCGATGCGCGCGCGCGGGACGAGTCGATGGACGTGGTCGGCGATGGCCTCGATCGTCGCGATCCGGTTGTGCACGAAGAACACCTGCCCACCGCGGTCCAACTCGCGGCCCACGCCCTCCTCGATCAACGCATCGTCCCACGGTTCGACGAAGGTGAGTACGGGCGAGCGGTCACGGGGTGGCGTTTGCATGAGCGTCATGTCGCGAAGCCCGGCCAGCGACAGATGGAGCGTGCGGGGGATCGGGGTGGCGGTCAGCGTCAGCACATCGATCTCGAGTCGGAGCTGTTTGAGTCGTTCCTTGTGGCGCACGCCAAATCGATGCTCCTCGTCGATCACGATCAGCCCGAGCTCGCCGAACTTCACGTCCGGACTCAACAATCGATGCGTCCCGATGATCACGTCGATCGTCTTGGCCGCGAGGTCGGCGAGAATGGCCTGTTGCTCCTTCGGCGTCTGGAACCGGCTGAGCACCTCGACACGGATGGGAAAATCCGCGACTCGCTCGCCGAAGACGCGCACGTGTTGGTCGGCGAGAATCGTCGTCGGCACCAGGACCGCGACCTGTCGCCCCGACTGCACGGCCTTGAACGCGGCGCGGACCGCGATCTCCGTCTTGCCGTAGCCGACGTCCCCGACCAGCAAGCGGTCCATGGGCCGCACCCGCTCCATGTCCGCCTTGACGTCCGTCGTGGCCTTGCGCTGGTCGGGCGTGTCCTCGAACAGAAAGGATGATTCGAGTTGTCGCTGCCATGCCCCATCGCTCGCGTGGGGCGGTCGGTTCGCGACCTGCCGCCGCGCGTACAGATCGAGGAGCTCGGCCGTCATCTCCTGGATCGCCGCCCGGGTGCGGTCGCGCTGCTGCGCCCATCGCTTGCCGCCGAGGCGGTGGAGGCGCGGAGGCGGCGCGTCCGCGGACACGTCGCTCGCTGCTCGGTAGCGCTCCAACTGATCGATGCGGTAGAGCGGGACGTTGAGCCGATCGCCACCCTCGTACTCGACGACCGCCACCTCGACCGTGCTCTCCTTGACGAAAATGGTCTCGATCCCGCGATAGATCCCAATGCCATGTTCGAGGTGCACGACATAATCGCCTGGCCGAAGCGCGGTGACCGACTCGAGCGAGATCCCTCCCGCGTAGCGGCGGGCGCGGCGGATGCGACGCTCGCGGCGGAAGATCTCGTGGTCGGTCATGACCCGCAGACCACCGTGAGTGCCGGCCGGAGGCACCACGAAGCCGCCATCCAGCACGCCGACCGCCAGCGTCGCGGGCGACGCGTTCCCGGGTCCACCGTCCCGGCCGCGGTCGGACAGGAGCTCATCGAGTCGCTCGCACTGCCCCCCGTTGTCGCAGAGAATCAGTGTGGGGACGCCGTCGCGCACGATGCGACCCAGCCGCGCAATGTCGCGGTCCACCGGTTCGGGCGGCCGCAGCGGAAAGACCACGTCCGCCATTTGCGACGAGGCGCTCTCCTCGACCAGCGTGGCCAGACTCGCCAGCGCGGCCAATGTCCGATCTGGAGGCTGGTACAACTCCTCACGTGGCGGCGTGTCCTCCCCCCGGCGGCGCGCGAGCTCCACGTGGTGCTGCGCCTCGTCCCACGTCCGGCGGAGCTCGGGCTCCAAATACGCGCCGGCCGGCGTGATGACGATCGCATCCGGTGGCCAGAGATCGATCACCGACACGCGGTCGGCGACTGCTGTCGATGCGGCGTTCGTGACGGGACCGTCCACCGGCAGCACGATGGCCACCGACCCGGCGCGCGTCGATCGCTGCGTCACCAGATCGAAATGTCGCAACTCGACGATTTCGTCGCCCCAGAACTCGAGGCGCACGGGCTCCGCCATGCCGAACCCGTAGACGTCGAATATCCCGCCGCGGACGCTGAACTGCGCGACCTCCTCGACCATCGGCACGCGCTCGAACCCGACCGCTTCCAGGTGGCGCGCCAGATCTTCCGGGCGCCACGAGTCACCGGAGCGGAGCTCCAACCGAGCGCGTTGGACCGCATTCGGTAGGCGCGTGCGCTCCAGCACCGCACGCGCGGTCGTCAACAGGATGCGCACGCCGCCACGGGCGACGCGTTCCAACGTCTCGACCCGTTCGCCCGCGACCTCCGCGTGCGGCTCGACTTCACCAAATCCTTCCCGCGGCGGATAGAGCGCGACCGTGGCATCGGCTGCCAGCGACTGGAGGTCAGCCAGCCACCGTTCGGCCTCCGGCACGCCTTGCGCGACTACGACGAGGAATCGACCTGGCAGTCGCCGCGCGAGCGCGGCCACCAGCACGGCGGCCGACGACCCCGGCAGCCCGGAGAGGGTCCGACGCTCCCCCGGTCCGGGGAGCGTATCGAGCACACGGTCGAACGCGGGGAGGCGTTCGATCGCGTCGAGGAGAAGTGGGAGCGACACCGCGCCGGTATCTAGCGGCGGTCGCGGGTCATGCCGCCCGCCGGGCCACGGTCGCCGCGCCACTCGACCGCGCGACGGCACGACGCGTCACCACGCTCTCCGCGAGCAGCAGCACCAGCGCCGTCACGAGGAAGAGGCCCGTCAACGGACGCGCCGCACGCGCGTCGAAAACGGCGCGAGCCCACTGCTCGCCGTCCGACCCGACCGCGACCATCCGGCCGCGAAACCGCGCGGCCAGCGTCTGCGCTGGAAGCCGCGCCAGATCCGATTCTCGCGGTTCGGGATTGACGACGAGCACGCCGACGCGGCCGCCCCCGCGCCGTAGGAAATAGACTCCCGGCCGCGCGGGGGCATCGATCATCGCGCCCGACAAGACCCGGACCACCCCGTCGGGTGACTCGAGCTCCTCCGCACCTGTCGGACGTCGCACGGCTACGCCGGGCGCCGTCTCCAACACGCCGCTGCCGACGCCCCCAAGCACTGCAGCCGTGCCGGAGAGCCGCTGGCCGACGACGGCATCGACCCACGGCACGAACGCGGCCCGCAGCGGCAATGAGGTCGCACCGGGGTCGAGCGGGGAGGCGAGGAGCACATACCCCGGACCAGCCACCGCCCACGGGCGGCCGCCCGACCTGGCGAGAGTGTCGGCAGGTGCACTCCCCTGCGCAACGAGCAGGTATTGCAGCGCGGCGGTCACCGGCGCCGCACGCACACCGCTGTCGGCGGTGCGGTCGCTCTCGGCAGCGGGCTCGATCCCCTCCACGAGGACGTCTGCCCGCTCCACACCGCCGAACCGCCACGGCACTCCTGCGCGCTCGAGCGCCCGGTTGGCGGCGCCGATGCGGACGGGATCGGTTGGCGGCACGATGAGCGCCGGTAGCGCGGTCAGACGGTCTGCGGCCACGACAGTGACCGCCCGCCCTCCCGCTCGTGCCGGGTCGATCGTCGCCCGATCGCTTGCCACGAGCGCGTCCACGGCACTGCGGACGAACGGACCGGCCGACGAATCGACCACGACCACCGGCGCCTCGCCGATCCACATCGCGAAATAGCGTGTGTCGTCGCCCCGCAGCTCATCGGCCTCGATCTCGACACTGCCCGCGACCCACCCGCGCTCCGCGGGCGCGGCGTGGACGGAGATCGCGCCTGTGCCGGCCTGCGAGCGATCGGTCGTGCCCGCGCGGTCGCCGATCGGCGTCACCGCGACGGTCCCACGCGCCAAGGTCCGCCCGCCCACCCCAATACGGTAGGTCGTGGAGTCACTCCCTCCCGGCGCCGTGGTGCCTCGCACGGTTGCGGTCACCTCACCCGCGGCGTCCACCGCGTCGGGCGGGCCGCCGCCGCGACGACCGCGCGATCCGGCGGACCGGGCGTGTCCGGGGCGTACACCACGACCCGGACGCTCCCGAGATCGGTGGTCGTGCTCCAGGCCGTCGCCTGTCCGTCGGTCACGATCGCAACGACGGGATCGACCACGCCGGTCGAGCGCACGAGACCGGCGGCCGTGGCGGCGGCCCGCGGCAGGTCGCCCGCCCCGCTCAACGGCTCGGTGTGCGCGATCGCCGACTCGACCGCGCCCGCGGTGCCCCCTTGCGTGCGGCCATCAGCCGTCACGAGCCAGACGCGATCGCCGACCGCCGCGCCACGCGTCGCTCGGGCGGCGATCGCCTTGAGCACATCCAAGACCGGACGGCCATCCGCGATGACGGAGGTGCTGAGCGAGTTGTCGAGCACGATGCCGACGGCCGTGGGCGCGTGGGTCGCGCCGACGAGCCGACCGAGCGTCCCACTCACGGGCTGCGCGGCGGCGAGCGCGATGCACGCCACAGCCAAGACTCGCAGCATCATCAGGAGCAGATTGCGCAGCTTGAGGCGTCGGCTGTGCTCCTGTTCGGCGCGCGCCAGGTAGCGCACCGCGGGGAAGTCGATGCGCACGCCGGTGCGGCGTCGCAACAAATGGATGAGCAGCGGGACGGCAGCCCCCAGCCCAAGCGCAAGGAACAGCGGTGCGAGAAACCCCACGCGTGCGTGCCCTCAGCGCCCAGTGTCCTGACGGGCCGCGAATGCGCGGCGGAGGGGCGCGCCGAAGGGCGCGTCCGTCATCACCGTCTCGTATCGCCCGCCACCCCGCGCGAACGTCGTCCGCCATTCGTCCAGCGCCGCGGCCACCGTGGCCCGGTACGCGTCGCGCACTTCGGCCACCGCCGCCGGCACGGCGAGCCCGCTCTCAGGATCGACGAACAGTGCGTCGCCCGCGGCCGTCAGCTCGCGCTCAGCAGGATCCAGGATATGCAGCGCGGCGACATCATGGCCCGCCGCGCGGAGCGCGCGGACCGCGCGGTCCACGGGCGCCACGTCGGTCAGCAGATCGGAGATGAGCACGATGAGACCCGGGCGCCGCACCAGCCGGGCCGCCAGCAACAAGGCACCCGCGGCGTCGGAGGATCGCGCGCCCGCGCTGTCGCGCATCCGCTCGAGGACGCCCACCAGCCGGCGCCATTGGGTCATTCGCGCACGGGGCGCGAGCACGCTGCGAACTCTCTCGTCGAAGCACACCAAGCCGACCGCGTCGCGCTGACGGAGCAGCAGCAGCGCGAGCGCCGCGGTCAACCGCTCGGCGTACGCGAGCTTGGTGAGTCGGGTCGTGGCCCCGCGCCACGCCATCGATGGGCTGACGTCGAGCACCAGCGCGGCCCGGAGGTTCGTCTCTTCCTCGAACTGCTTCACCACCCATCGATCGGCCCGCGCGGCGATCTTCCAGTCGAGGTATCGAAGATCGTCGCCAGGCTGATACGGACGATGCTCAGCGAACTCCACCGAGAAGCCCTTCCGCGGCGACCGGTGCAACCCGGTGAGGAAGCCGTCCACCACCCATCGCGCGACGATCTCGATGCGTCCCATCGAGGCGAGTGATGCCGGGTCGAATAGATCCGCACGAGTGGTTCCTTCCATGCCAGTCCGGAAACGTAGGCGGCCGTCGTGCCCGGACGCCACCCCGTATATTTGGCCGATCGTGACTCGCCTCACCCACATCCGCAATTTCTGCATCGTCGCGCACATCGACCACGGCAAATCCACGCTGGCCGACCGCCTGATCGAGGCGACGGGCACGATCGAAAAACGCGAGATGAAGGACCAGGTGCTGGATACGCTCGACCTGGAGCGGGAGCGCGGGATCACGATCAAGCTGAACGCGGTACGTATGAGCTATTCGGCGCCCGATGGACGCACGTACGAGCTCAACCTGATCGACACGCCGGGCCACGTGGACTTCACCTACGAGGTCTCGCGGTCGCTCGCCGCCTGCGAGGGCGCGATTCTCGTGGTGGACGCGTCGCAAGGCGTGCAGGCGCAGACGCTGTCGAATCTCTTCCTCGCGCTCGACGCCGGGCTGACGATCATCCCGATCCTCAACAAGATCGACTTGCCTGGGGCCGAGCCTGACCGGCGGCGGCGCGAGCTGACGGATCTGCTTGGCGTCGCGCCCGACGACATCCTCGCGGTCAGCGCCAAAGAGGGGATCGGGATCGCCGAACTGCTGGAGCGCATCGTGGAGCGCGTGCCGCCGCCGTCGGGCGATCCGGACGGTCCGCTCCGCGCACTCATCTTCGACTCGTACTACGATCGATACCGCGGCGCGATCCCGTCGGTCCGCGTCGTCGATGGCGGGCTCCGCGCCGGCATGCAGATCACCTTCGGCGCGGGCGGTGATCGGTACGAGGTGACCGAGGTCGGCTGCAACCGGTTGCGACAGGTCCCGACTCCGGCGCTTGGGACGGGAGAGGTCGGCTATGTCGTGGCCAATGTCCGTCGCGTGCAGGAAACTCGAGTCGGCGACACGATCTTCGACGCCACCCGACGCGCCTCACAACCGTTGCCCGGCTACCGCGAGGTCCGGTCGATGGTCTTCGCCGGGCTCTACCCCACCGACACGAATCAGTACGAGAACCTCCGCGACGCCCTCGAGAAACTGCAGCTCAACGACGCGTCGCTGCAGTACGAGCCCGAAACATCCACCGCGCTCGGGTTCGGTTTCCGAGCCGGGTTCCTGGGCCTGCTGCACATGGAGATCGTGCAGGAGCGCCTGCAACGGGAGTTCGACCTCGAGCTGGTGACCACGGTGCCCAGCGTCGAATATCAGGTCTACAAGCAGGACAACGTGATGATCCTGCTGGAGAATCCATCGCGGATGCCGCCCGCGGCGGAGGTCGGCCGGATCGAGGAGCCGTTCGTCAAGGCGCGCATCGTCGCGCCCGCCGAGTACATCGGACCGATCATGACCCTGTCCACGGAGCGACGCGCCGTGTACAAGAACATGAGCTATGTCGATACGCAGCGCGTCGAGTTCGACTTCGAGTTTCCACTCGGCGAGATCATCCTCGACTTCTACGATCGGCTCAAGACGATCAGTCGAGGCTACGCAAGCCTCGACTATGAGATGCTCGAGTACCGTCCCAGCGACCTGGTCAAGCTCGACATGCTCATCAACGGTGACCCCGTGGACGCTTTCTCGGTGATCATCCACCGCGATAAGTCGTACGAATGGGGCCGGAAGGTCGCGGACAAGCTCAAGGAGCTGATCCCCCGCCAGCTCTTCGAGGTGATCATCCAAGCGGCGATCGGTACCAAGGTGATCGCCCGCACGACCGTCAAGCCGCTGCGAAAGAACGTGTTGGCCAAGTGCTATGGCGGCGATATCACCCGCAAGCGCAAGCTCCTCGAAAAACAGAAGGAGGGGAAGAAGCGGATGAAACAGGTTGGAACGGTCGAGATTCCCCAGGAAGCGTTCCTCGCCGTGCTGCAGGTGGACTGACCCGCAGCTCGCCGCCGGCTCAGTGCCGATGATGCCGTGGCCTTCAGCGCCGACACGTGCTCCCGCGACCGCCGATCGCGGCGACAGCGGGCCTAGCCTGCGCGCACCCGTCGCACCGCCCGCGCCCCCAGCAGTCGAGCGTGCGCAACCGTCCGGCCCCACGCCGGACACCGAGCCGCGGCCCACTCCAGCGACACACGCGACGCACGGACGGCCGGCGGTCGTGATCCAAACCAGCTTCCTGGGCGACGTGATACTCACCACGCCCCTCCTCGCGGCACTCGCCGAGCATGGACCCGTGGACGTGGTCACCACACCGGCCGCCGCGCCCATCCTCGCCCGGGATCCGTCGGTCCGTGCGGTCATCATCTATGACAAGCGCGGCGACGCCCGCGGTATCGCCGGCCTCTGGCAGATCGCCCAATCGCTCAAGCTCCGCTTTGGACTGGGGAGCGCCTCCGGCGGTGGGACGTCACGCCCGGGACGCACGTCTGGCGGCAATGGTGGTCCGGTACCGGAATCGACCGCCCCGATCGCGTACCTGGCGCAGAGCTCTGTCCGGAGCGGGATGCTCGCCCTCCTCGCGGGCTTCCCCGAGCGCGTGGGGTTCGCGACATCGCCGGCACGCGCGCTCTACACCCGCACCATCCCGTATCGAGCCGACCGCCACCACGCCGAGCGGCTCTGGCGGCTGGGCGCGGCGTCTCCGGATGTCGAGCCGTCCGCCGACGCGCTGCGTCCGCGTCTCTACCCGGATACATCCGACATCCGCGCCGTGGACGAGCTGCTCGCGCGTGCGGGACACGGTGGCGAGCCCTTGGTCGCGCTCGCTCCAGGAAGCGCGTGGGGCGCGAAACGGTGGCCCGGCTATCCCGCCTTGGCGGCGGCTCTCTCGAACGGCGCGAGAATCGTCGTGGTCGGGGGAATCGAGGACCGCGCCGTGGCCGCCGAGATTGGTTCCGCGGTCGTGGCGCCGACCGGCGCGGTGATCGATGCCACAGGCGTGCTATCGGTGCTCGCTGCCGCCGAGCTGATTCGCCGATGCGTCGCGATCGTGACCAACGACTCGGCGCCGCAGCATCTGGCCTCCGCGATGGGCACGCCCACGGTCACCGTATTCGGGCCAACGGTCCCCGAGTTCGGGTTTGGCCCGCTGGCCCCTCGCCATGCCACGGCGGGTGTATCGGGTCTCGAGTGCCGACCCTGCGACAAGCATGGACCGCAGCAGTGCCCACTCGGCCACTGGCGATGCATGCGCGAGCTCACCGTCAGGCAGGTTGACGATCTCGTGCGCCAACTGACCTCGGGACCCGGATCCTGAGTATGATCTTCTTACGTCGTCCCGAGCTCTTCGTTCCTGGGTCGTCGCTCCCGACGCCATTGTCCGCCGTGCGATCCGCGCGGCGGCCGCGCTATCTATTCAGGACCCCGTAGTCTCCTTTCCTCGCTCTCCTCCATGACCACCGAGAAGCGCACCACGAAGCAGACGACGAAGCGCCCGGCGAAGCACCCGGCGAAGCAGGCCTATATCGTCGGAGTGGACCTGGGCGGGACGAACATTGTCGTGGGCGCCATGCCAACCGACGGGAGTCGCGAGCACGGGATTCGATCGGAGCCGACGCATTCCGAGCTTGGCGCCGATACGGTGGTGGAGCGCATTGGTCGGATGATCGATGAGGTCATCGCCACGACCGCGGCGGAGACCGGCGCGGCACGCGACGATTTCCTCGGCGTGGGGATCGGCGCCCCAGGCCCACTCGATCGGGAGCGCGGCATCGTCATCGTCACGCCCAACCTGGGGTGGCGCAACTTCCCGCTGCGGGACCGGGTATCGGAGCGGGTCGGGCTCCCTGCGACGCTCGACAACGACGCGAATTGCGCGACCGTTGGCGAATGGTGGCGTGGTGCGGCCGCCGGCGGACGCAACGTGGTGGGCATGACGATCGGGACCGGCATCGGCGGGGGCCTTATCCTCGAGGGCAAACTGTATCATGGCGCGTCCGACGTCGCCGGCGAAGTCGGACACACGACCATCGATCCGACCGGCCGGCGGTGTAAGTGCGGGAACTACGGCTGCCTCGAGGCCTACGCGTCCGGACCCGCGATCGCGGAACGCGCACTGGAGGCGCTGGCGGGGGGTGAAGCGTCGCTCCTCCGCGAGCTGATCGGAGACGACCTGTCGCGCATGACCGCACGCACGGTGTACGACGCTGCGACCCGCGGCGACCCGCTGGCCGTCGAGGTGGTCCGCGAGACCGCGCGCTTCCTCGGCACTGGCGTCGCCAACCTACTCAACATCTTCAACCCCGACGTCGTCGTGCTCGCGGGGGGCGTGTCGGCGGCGGGTGACGCGTTGTTCGAGCCACTGCGCGCGGAGGTGCGCCGCCGCGCCTTTCGACCCGCGGTCGAGGCGTGTCGGATCGTCGGCGGTACGCTCGCCGGAACGGCCGGCGTCGTCGGCGCAGTCGCCACGTTCATGATGCAGACGATGGGCGGGATCCCTGCGCTAGACCGCCAGTGACCGCATCACGGGGCGCGCGGTGACGAATGGAGTAGCCGCCCGCGTTCCGGATGGCGTACGGCCACGGCGACTTGGCGTGCTCGGCACGTTCGTGTGGGACATCATCTACGGACGCGACCCGCTCGATGGCCCGGTCGAGGAGTGGGGCGGGATCACCTACGCGCTGAGCGCGCTCGACGCCGCACTGACGGCTGAGTGGGAGATCGTGCCCGTGATGAAGGTCGGCGCCGACCTGGCGCCGCGGGCGCGGGACTACCTACGGACCCTGCGCCGCATGGCGCCGGACGCGGCGCTGGTCGAGGTCCCGTACCCCAACAACCGCGTCGAGCTCCGGTACCAGAGCGCCGAGCGGCGCACCGAGCGACTCACGGGCGGCATCCCCCCGTGGGCGTGGATCGGATTGACGCCGCTGCTGCACGATCTCGACGCGCTGTACGTCAATTTCATCAGTGGGATGGAGATGGACCTTTCCACCATGCAGCTGCTACGGCAGCATTACCGGGGCCCCATCTACTGTGATCTCCACTCGTTGCTCCTGGCGGTCGAACCCAATGGGCTCCGCACGCCCCGGCCGCTTGGCGCCGTCGCGGAGTGGTGCCGGTGCGCCGACTTCATCCAGGTGAATGAAGACGAGATGAACTTGATGGCGTCTGACCCGGTCGCGCTTGCCGCGACGGCGCTGGAGGCGGGCGTCCGCTGTCTCAGCGTGACACTGGGGAGTCGGGGCGTCGTCTATTTCGCACCGCCGGACTTCGAGGCGATGTCGGATCTTCGGACACACGGGCGCACGGGCGCCATTGGCGTGCGGCCGGGACCCGTACGGACGGCGCTCATACCCGCGGTGCCCGCCGCCGGCGGCCCCTCGCAGAACGGCGATCCCACCGGATGCGGCGACGTGTGGGGCGCTACCTATTTCTCTCGACTGCTCGCCGGTGATAAGTTAGCCGACGCGATGCACGTTGCGGTCACCGCCGCCGCGCGCAACGTCGGGCACCGGGGTGCGACCGGTCTCGCCCACCACCTGCGCGGAGAACTGAGTCCCCGGTGACGACCGTCATCCCCGTTCCACCGTCCCTCGACGACGTCACGTTCGAGCAGGTACTCGATCGGCTCGCGCCGCTCGCCGCCGATGACAAGGTGCTGATCGATGCCCGGCACGCCCGGTGGGCCTCGCCGTACGGTCTCGTGGGACTGCTGGCCGTAGCCCAGACTCGCGACGTGCGCCCGGGCCTCACGCCCCCCGAGCACGACGAGACGCTGTCCTACTGGTCGCGCACCGGGTTCTTCCGGTACGCCGAGGAGCTGTTCGATCTGCACGGCACCGTGCCGCGGGCGCGCCCCACGGCGGAATCGAGCGTGCTGCTCGAGATCACGTCGGTCTCGAAGAGCGCGGACGTACATGACGTCGTGGACCGGATCCAGCAGCGCGCGCAGAACATCCTCGAGCGGGAGCTCAGCATCGATGCGCAGGCCAGCGTCCGGTTCGTGATGACCCTGTCGGAAGTGTGTCAGAACGTCGTCGAGCACGCCGGCCGCGGCGGCTGGGTCGCCGTCCAGACGTATCGGTGGCAGAAACGGCTGGGTCGGCGCGTGGTGCAGATCGCGGTCTCCGATGCGGGGATCGGATTCCGCCGCTCGCTCGAGAGTACCCCGGGGCGCGCGCTGACCGACCGGTGGGACGACGGCATGGCGCTCGAAGAAGCGGTCATCCGCGGCGTCAGCCGGTTTCGCGATCGCGGCCGCGGCCAAGGGCTGGCGGGTGCCCGCAACTTCCTCGGCAAGTGGTCCGGCAAGCTGTCCGTGCGTAGCGGGACGGCGCGGATCGCCATCGTCCCGCCCTGGGACGACGACGTGCCGCTGCTCGAGGGCCTGGCCCCGTTCCCCGGGGCGCAGGTGCAGATCACCATTCCCGAACGGACCGTCGAGCGCGCGGACGAACGCGTCGGCGACCGGGCCGCGGATCGCGGCGGGGCAGCCACTGGCGGCCGCCGGGGTGTCACGTGATCCGCCACATCGATCTCAGCTCGGTGCTGCGTCGCTCGGTCTGTGATCTGTACTCCAATCTCGTCACCCGGCCCACGGGCGCCGCGGTGCGGACGGAGATCGAGCATTTGCTCGCGGACACGCCGGGCCGCACGCTCACGGTCATCGATTTCTCGCACGTCGGGTTGTTGGACTATTCGTGCGCAGATGAAGTCGTCGCCAAGCTGCTCCTGCGTTTCGCGAGCGACGCGCCCCCGTCCGACGCGTATTTTGTCTTTCGGGGGATGCAGGAATGGCACCTCGATGCGATCGAGGCCGCGCTCGTCCGCTATGGCTTGGCGCTGGTCTCGGAGCGACACGACGGACACTCGCAGATCGTAGGCAACGTCGCCGATGACGAACAGCGGGCGTGGGACACCGTCTACCGCCTCGGGGCGGCCGACGTGGCGACGGTCGCGGCGTCGCTGGGCGCCGACGCGCCCGCGGCCGAGCGATTGCTCAACGGACTCTCGGAACGCCGCCTGCTCATGCGCCTCGACGAGCAGTACCTCGCGCTCGGACACGACGGGTGATGCACGGTCGGCGGGGCGGGGTGGACACGCTGGAGCCGCAGCGTCATGGCTGAGACGTACAGTCCGCCACTCAAGGTGTTAGGGTTCGTAGCAACGCGCCGCGGGGATTCGGATCGCGGCCCGGAAGTGCGGCTGTGCGCTCATGACGCCACCATCCGGGTAATGCTAGATGGGGAACTCGTCCGCATCGAGGGACCGCGCCGCCACGAGACCGCCGTGCTGCACATAGATGACTCGGTACCGCCCGGCGGCGTCGTGGTCCGTGACGTCGCGGGCGTGGCACCGTCGGAAATAGTGCGGGTTCGCAAGATCGAGACGGGCCTGCCGCGTCGCTATCTCGCCTGACCGCTCCCACCACGAGCTGACCCGCTCTCTCGCCATGCCACGCACGATTCGCCCCGCCGGACTCTCGACACTCGCGATCCATGGTGGCGTCGAGCCGCTTGCCGCGTCCGCGACGCGAGGTGATGTCCCGATCGTCACCCCGATCTATCAGTCGGTCAATTTCGTTCAGGAGTTCGGCACCGCAGATGGACTCCGGTATCCGCGGTACGGGACCGGGCTCAACGCGGAGGTGGTCCAGCGGCGCCTGGCGCTGCTCGAAGGGGCCGAGGCGGGCCTGGTGCTGGGGAGCGGGATGGGCGCCACCGCGTGCGCGCTGCTCGCCCTACTCCGCCCGGGCGATCACCTGCTTGCAAGCGCGTGGATCTATGGTGGGACGCATCGGTTGCTGACCCAGGAGTTTGCCTCGGTTGGTATCGACGTCACACTCGTCGATCCCACTGAGAGCCGCGGCTGGCGCAAGCGACTGCGGCGCGAGACCCGCGCGATTTTTCTCGAGTCGCCCGTCAACCCGACCTGCCGCGTGCTCGATCTCCGGCCTGTCCGACTCCTGACCCAGGAGTCCGGGCTCGCCCTGGTCGTGGATTCCACGTTCGCCAGCCCAGTCAACTTCCGACCCCTCGAACACGGGGCCGATGTCGTGATCCATTCCACGACCAAGTTCCTCAACGGGCATCACGACGCGCTCGGGGGCGCCGTGTTGGGGACCGCGTCGTATGTGGAGGAAGTCCGGCAAAAAATGATGACCTGGGGTCAGGCGCCGGATCCGTTCGCGTGCTGGCTCCTGGAGCGCGGCCTGAAGACGCTCGATGTCCGCGTCCGTCGCCACAACGAGAACGCGATGCGCATCGCCGCCTGGGCGGAGGACCGGAAAGAAATCCGCCGCGTCCACTATCCCGGGCTCACGTCGCATCCGGACCACAAGATCGCGGCCGCGCAACTCGATGGATTCGGGGGTATGCTCGCCATCGAGCTCGCGGGGGGCGGCAAATCCGCCGACAAGATGCTGCGCCGGCTCAAAGTGTGGCAGCACGCGCCGAGCTTGGGCGGCGTGGACTCGCTGGTGAGCGAGCCGCGGTACACCTCGCATAGCCACCTCTCGGCCGATGAACGCGCGGGCATCGGGATCCCCGACGGATTCCTCCGACTGAGCGTCGGGATCGAGGACGCGGACGATCTCATCGCCGACCTCGAGCAGGCGGTGCGATGATCCGGCTGACCAACGTGACGAAGGAGTACGCGAGGACGGGGCGGGCGCTCGACGAGGTGTCGCTGCACGTCGCCAGGGGTGAGTTCGTGTTTCTGACCGGGCCCAGCGGATCGGGGAAGAGTACGCTGCTCAAGCTGATCTTCATGGAAGAGCGGCCGACCGCAGGTGAGGTGCGCGTCAGTGGCGTCAATTCGGCCACGCTGCACCGCGGCGATATCGCGCAGCTCCGACGGAAGCTCGGGGTCGTGTTCCAGGACTTCCGATTGCTCGATGATCGCACCGCGCACGCCAACGTGGCCTTTGCGCTCGAGGTCACGGGCGCGGCGGAGCCGTCGGTCCCCGCCAAGGTCAGCCGGCTCCTGATGCAGGTCGGCTTGGCATCCAAAGGACTCGCCTACCCCAAGGAGCTGTCGGGCGGGGAGCAGCAGCGGGTCGCGATCGCGCGGGCGCTCGTCAACGATCCGTTCGTGCTCATCGCCGACGAGCCGACGGGCAACCTGGACGACCGGGCGACGCGCGGCGTCTTTCAGTTGCTGCGCGAGATCAACGCCGCCGGAACGGCGGTCGTGATGGCCACGCACAACCTGGAGCTGTTGCGCCGCTCGGAATACCGAACGATCGACATGCTGCACGGGCGCATCGTGTCCGACACCGGCGACCCGGGCGCCGCCGAGCGGGCCGTGGCACGGGTGGGGGAGGATGATGACGCCGCGCGCGGCTCGGTCAGACGCGCGCCGGACGGTGAAGCGCCTGCCGCGGCACGCCCATGGACGACGGCGTAACGCGGCGGTGAGGCTCGCCCTCCGCGAAGTCCTTCTGGCTGTCCGGCGCGCGCCCCTCCTCAGCGCGCTTGGTGTCATCACCATCGCCTTTTCGCTGTTCGCGTTCGGCTTGTTCGGACTGGTCGCAGTCAACATCCGAGATGCACTGCGGCAAGTCGAATCGCGGGTCGAGATCCGCGCGTTCATCGCGGATGCGACGCCCATCGAGTCGATCGTCACCGCGGTCGGCGACGTCGAAGAGTTCCCCGAGGTGGCCCACGTAGACTACGTCTCGCCGGACTCCGCGCTGGCCAGCGCGCGCCGCGAGCTCGGCGAGTTCGCCGACGTGTTCGAAGCCGGCGTCCTCCCCGGGTCGATCGAGATTCGGCTCAAGCCCGACTTTCGGGACCCGCAGTCCGTCAAGACGGTGGCCGCGCGCGTTGGCTCGTATTCCTTCGTGGACGATGTCCGCTACGGAGAGGATTGGGTTGCAAAGCTCTACCAGATCCGCACGATCGCGACCATCGTGGGGGTCGTGCTCGGGCTCGCGTTCGCGGTGGTGGCGGTCATCATCATCGGCACGACCATCCGGATGGCCGTGCTGGCGCGCGAGCGGGAGATCGGGATCATGCGACTCGTCGGCGCGACCGATGCCTTCGTGCGACTCCCCTTCTTGATCGATGGGTTCGTCAAGGGAGTGTTGGGGGGCTTCCTGGCGCTCGGCCTCACCTGGCTGGCCAGTACGATGATCGACCGCGCGCTCGGCTTCCAGACCGCGTTCTTCAGCCCTGGCATCGCCGCGGTCGGCGTGTTGGGTGGTGCGCTCATTGGACTCGCGGGTAGCGCGATATCGGTGGGCCGTCAATTGCGGCGGGTATGAGCACCCGGATTGCCCGCCGCATCTGTCGCGGCGGGATGTCGTTGCTGATCACCGCCGCGCTCGCGTGGCCCTCCCACCGAGTGGTCGCGCAGCAACCGACGACTCCTCCGCCGGCCGCCGCGCCCGCTCCCGAAGCAAGACTGCGCGCCGACCGGGACGCGCTCGAACAGATCCGGGCCGAGCGGGCCGCATTGGAGCAGCGGATGGCGGACCTCCGCAACACGGTCCATGACCTGTCCGACGAGGTCGCGAATCTCGACCGGCAGGTCGATGTCACGGCCCGCGCGCTCCGGACGCTCGACGGCCAGTTGGCGGCGATCGGCGCCGAGGTCGATTCCGCGACCGCCGGATTGGTCCGGGCTCAGGACGAGCTGGCGATCAAGCGCGCCATGCTCCGACACCGGCTGGTGGACATCTATAAACGGGGCCCGCTGTACTCCACCGAAGCGCTGCTCACCGCGGACTCGTTCGGCACGCTGATCGCCCGCTACAAGTATCTGCATCTCCTCGCGCTCCGCGACCGTGCGCTCGTCGCCCGCGTGGATCTGCTCCAGAGTCAGATCGGCCACCAGCGCGGGGTACTCGTGTCGCTCGAGCAGGCCGTCTCGACGAATCGGCAGGAGAAGGCGAGCGAACAGGAGCGTCTGCAATCGTTGGCCGTCGAGCGGGCCCATAGCCTCGTCCAAGCGCGACAGTCGCAGGTGACGACACAAGCGCGACTCAAGCAGATCGCCTCCGCGGAAGCCCACATGGAGACGATGATCGGCTCGCTCGAAGAGGCGCGGCGTCGCGCCGAGGCCCGGGCCAACGCGCCCGCGCCCTCGGCCAGCACGCTTAGCACGAGAGACCTGGGACAGCTCGATTGGCCGGTGGACGGCACGATCCTCTATCGATTTGGCCGCGTGATCAATCCGAACAACACCACGACCCGCTGGAACGGCATCGGGATCGGCGCCCCGATGGGCACGGCGGTCCGCGCGGTGGCGACCGGGGTCGTCGTCGTCGCCCGCGCGATCGGCACCTACGGCCAGACGGTGATCATCCAACATGGAGGCGGCGATTACTCCGTGTACGGATCGCTCAGCCGGATGGACGTGAAGGAAGGGACGCATGTCGACCACGGTCAGGAGATCGGCGCGGTGGGACGCACGGACCCCGATCTGCCGGCGCACCTGCACTTCGAGATTCGCCGCGACCGCGGACAGGCGGTGGATCCGCTCGACTGGCTGCGCGGAGGCACGGCCCGATGACCGACGCGGGAGCGGAATCCGTGCCGTCTCCGGCGGCCGACCGCGGCCCCCTTGGGGCGCACGTGTCCACCGCTGGCGGGGTCCCCGAAGCGGCCGCCCGCGCCAAGGCCATCGGCGCCACTGCGATGCAGATCTTCACCAAAATGGCGAACCGATGGGCCGAGCGGGTATGCGAGGAGGACGAATGCACCACGTTTCGCGGTGGCATGGCGACGACCGCCGTCCGACGGACCGCGGCGCATGACAGCTATCTGATCAACCTCGGATCACCCGACGCGACGCTGCGCGCCCGGTCGCTGGCCTCGTTCATCGCGGAGCTGCGACGGAGCGACGCGCTTGGCCTCGACTACATCGTGTCGCACCCCGGCAACTTCATGGATGACCGTGCGAGCGGCCTGGCCCGGAATATCGATGCCATCACCACCGCGCTCGAGGCCGCGCCCGGCCGCGTGATGGTGCTCATGGAGACCACCGCCGGCGCCGGCACCGGGCTCGGAGCGACCTTCGAAGAGATCGCGACGCTGGTCGAGGGCGTGCCTCCCGCGCACCGCGAACGCATGGGGGTGTGCGTCGATACGTGCCACGTCTTCGCCGCGGGCTACGATCTGGTGGGCGACTACGACGGCGTCTGGTCGCGATTCGGCGACGTCGTCGGATGGGACCGGCTGCACATGATGCACCTTAACGACTCGAAATTCGGCCTCGGCACCCACCGCGACCGACACGAGCTGATCGGAGAGGGGCACCTGGGGGAAGGCGTGTTTCGACGGGTGATGACGGATCCCCGGCTGGCGGCCATCGCCAAGGTGATCGAGACACCCAAGGGCGATGACGCGACGGGCACCGACACGCGGATGCTCACCCGTCTCCGATCCTACGCAGCCGGCGGGTGACCGGGCCCCAGAGACCCCACCCCCACGTTCGGGCACGATTTGATCGTCGGCGTGTGCGGAGTGCTCGCCTGCGCCTCGATCGGCATCAGCGTCTTGTCCAAGAGCCGGGCTACTCGCTAACGGCCGCTGGGCTGGGAGCTGGACTGCTCGCTTGACTACGATGGGCGCGTTTCATCGCACATGGGACCAACATGGCCAGGTCTGGCGCTCGGCGGCCAATGCCGACACGATAGACGGGGGGTAGTGGCGTTGCACACGGAACCGGTGTAGCGTCCACCGGGTAATGAGCGCCGTGCCGCCCCCAACCACTGACCGCCTCGCGCCCTCGGGGTCGTTCCGCACGTCGCGGCCGGCCGCCGCGGAGCGGCTGTCAGGCTGGCGCGGACGGCGCGGGCTCGCCGTGCGGCGGGCGTTCGGCGTGCTCGCGGCGGTGGCCCAGTGCACGCTGCTCCTGGCGACCGGCGCCGACGCGTGGCAGGGGCGTGATGCCTCCGCCCATGTCGAGCGGAGTGGGACCCAGCTCCACCACGCCCACGACGAGGCCACGTGCGTGGCCTGCACTGCGCAGACGATGCACGCGCAGGCTGCCCCCCCCGCGGTCGCATGGCCGGACGCGGACGCACCACACGTAGCGGCCGCCGGCCTCGCCGCGAGCCCGCCCCGGTCGCGGGACTGTCCCTCAAACGGATCTCGAGCGCCGCCCCTGATGAGCTGAGCCCGCAGTCGCGGGCCATTCGGCTTCATCCATTCCAGGGGGATCATGCGCTTCATCCTCGCGGCATGCGCGCTGGCGACCATCGCCGCCGTGTCCCGCGCACAGCAGACCACACCGCCGCCCGCATCTCGGCCCGATAGCTTGGGGCCGCGCGATACCGCAGCTGCCAACCCTGCCGCGGTGAGGGCGGCAGTCACCAGCGCGGCACCGCTCACGCTTGCCGACTCCTCGCCGCTCGGTCGCGAGTTGAGCGGCGAGCAGGCCGCGCGGGGCGCATTCGCGGGCGGCGGTCGCGGCGACACCGCGTACGCGGACACACTTCGGCTGACACGCGATCAGGCCGTAGCCACCGCGCTCGCCCACAACCCGCAGGTGGTGGTCGCGCGCGAGCAGACGGCCGAGGCCCGCGCACAGCGGGTGCAGAATGTCTCGATCCCAGACCCCGCGGGCACCGCATCCATCAACACCCAGGCCGGAACGCCGGCCTACAAGCCGGTTGGCGCCTCCCTCGACCTCCCCTTCCCCGACAAATTCCGATTGCAGTACAACATCGGAACAGCCGGCGTGCGCGCCGCCGAATACACCTACACGGCCGTGCGCCAGCAGATCACGTCGCAGACTGCGCAGACGTACGACACGCTGCGAGTCGCGCTCCGCCACCACACCGATCTGACCGAGAGCCGCGCACTCGCGGCCGATTTCCTGCGCAAGACGGAGGCGCGTTACAACGCCGGCACGGCGGCCAAGCTGGACGTCGTCCGCGCGCAGGTGGACCTGGGACAGGCCGACAACGATCTGCTCGGCAATCTGCGGGACATCGCGAACGCCCGGGCCTCGCTCAATCGACTTCTCGGTCGGCCGCTGCCGGCGCCGGTCGCGCCCGCCGATTCACTGGCCGTGCCACCCCCGCTCCCGGACCTCACGGCCATCGAGCAGCACGCGCTCGACGCGCGACCCGAGTTGAGTGCCGCGCGCGCGCAGCAAGCGGGCGCGCACGCGACGACGTCGCTGGCCCGCGAATACTGGCTCCCGGACCTGGTCTTCGGTGCCTCCGCCGACTTCGGCGCGCCGGACCAGTACATCTCCAACCGAAGCCTCATCTGGCAGTACGGTGTGTCGTTCCCGCTGCCGGTGTTCTTCTGGCAGCACAGCGCGGGCGAGATCGCGCAGGACCGCCACCACGAGCGCGAGCTCGACGCCTCGTATCGCGACCTGCGCGCCTCGGTGGATCAGGACGTGCGCGCCGCCTACGCCACCGCGGCCACGGCGCTGCAACAGCTGTTGTACTTGCGAGACCAAGTCCTCCCCGCGGCCCGCGAGGCGTTCCGCATCGCGTCGGTCAGCTACGGGCTCGGAGGAATCTCCGCACTCGACGTTTTGGACGCGCGCCGCACGCTCGTCGCCGCCGAGAGCCAGTACACCGACGCGCTTTCCGCCGCCGACGCGTCGCAGGCAGACCTCGAGCGCGCCGCCGCGGCCCCGCTCTCCCAGTTCCCGACCGGAGTTCCGAATGTCAGATAGATCCGCGCCGCGCCCGCTCGGCCGCGACCCGTTGCCATGGGCCCCCGTCCGTCGCGAGATGTCGGGAGAGATGAGTCGCTGCACCGCGCGCGCCACGGCGTGGGTGGTGGTCCTCGTGGCCGCCGGGACCGCGTGCTCGTCGAGTGCACCGGCGCCGCACAGCGCCGACGCCGCGCCGGGGACGACCTCTGCGCCCGCAGCCCCGACCCGCACCTCCGCGTTCATGCTGACCGAGGAGCAGCGCGCCCGGATCCACACGCAGGTGATCGCGCCGGCTCGGTTCCAGCCAATGGTCTCTACGACCGGGACGGTGGCATTTAACGGCGATCGATCCACCGCCGTGATCTCCCAGATCTCTGGACCCGTGGCGCGCATCCTCGTCAACACCGGTACGCACGTGGTGGCCGGGACCCCGCTGGCGCTAGTCTCCTCGCCGGATTTCGCGCAAGCGATCGCCGCCTATGTGAAGGCGCAGACCGCGCTCCGCAACACCGCCCGGATCGCGGTGCTCGACGAGCAACTGTTCAAGAACGACGCGATCGCGCGCAGCGATCTCGACCAGGCACGCTCCGATTCTGCCTCCGCGGCGGCCGATCGCGAGGCCGCCATCCAGCAGATGATCGCGCTCGGCGTGGATTCGCTGACCGTCGATGCGATCCGCCAGGGCCAGCCCGTGCCGACAGTGCCCGGCGTGATCCGCGCGCCGATCGAAGGCATCGTCGTCGAGAAGCTCATCAACCCCGGCGAGGTGATTCAGGGAGGGCAGACGCAATGCTTCACGATCGCCGACCTGTCCACGGTGTGGGTGATGGCCAACGTGTTCGAAACGGACCTGGCCGCCGTCGTGAAGGGCGAACCGGCGCGGATCACCACGGACGCGTCTCCTGACACGCTCGTCGGCCGCGTTGATTACGTGGCCGCGCTCGTGGACACGGCCACCCGGGCGACCGGGGTCCGCATCCTGGTGGAGAATCGACACCAGATCCTCAAGCGCGACATGTACGTCCGCGTCGCCATTCAGTCGAGCGTCGCGCGGACCGGTCTGCTCGTACCTGTGGCATCGGTGCTTCGCGACGACCAGAACCTCCCCTTCGTGTTCGTGGCCGTACCGGACGGAGGGTTCGACCGCCGCCAGATCACGTTGGGTCAGCGGATCGGCGACCAATACGAGGTCATGGCGGGCTTGAAAGGCGGCGAGCAGGTCGTGTCCGAAGGCAGTCTGTTCCTGCAATTCGCGGAGAGTCAATGACGGCGCCGCCCTTGCCGCCAGCGCCGCCACCCGGCGCACCCGACCACCCGCCACCGGGGGCGTCCCCCGCGCCATCTATTGATTCGCCCGGCCCGACGCACGGCGCCGGCTCGGTCTCGGTGATCAACAAACTCGTCCGCGCATCGCTCCAGGAGCCGCTGCTCGTGGGGTTGGCCATTGTCGCGCTCATTTGCGTCGGCATTTGGTCATTCACGCGCTTGCCGGTCGATGCGTATCCCGATCTCTCGCCGCCCATGGTCGAGGTGATCACGCAGTGGCCCGGTCGCGCATCGGAAGAGGTCGAGCGGTTGATCACGGTGCCGGTCGAAGTGGCGATGAACGGGATCCCCAATCTGCGCGTCGTCCGCTCGATCTCGCTGTACGGATTGTCCGACGTGATCATGACATTCGAGGACGGGATCGATCCGTATTTCGCGCGGGCGCAGGCGTTCGAGCGATTCGCCGACATCACCCTCCCGACCGGTGTCACGCCGTCGATGGCGCCTCTCTCGTCGCCGTCCGGCCTGGTGTACCGCTACGTGATGCAGAGCGCGGACCGGAGCGCGATGGATCTCAAGACCATCGATGATTGGGACGTCGCCAAGGTGTACCGCGCCGTTCCGGGCGTGGCCGATTTGTCGCCGCTCGGCGGCCCGACGATGCAGTACCAGGTCCTGATCGATCCCACCAAGCTCGCGGGCGCCGGCCTCACGGTCGGCCAAGTATCGGCGTCGCTCGCGGCCAACAACGACAATGCGGGCGGCGGTTTCTACTCCGAGGGCGGCCAGTTCTACTACGTTCGGGGACTGGGACGCGTCGTCACGCCACAGGACATCGGCAGCATCGTCCTGGCGGTCAAGGACGGCACGCCGCTGCTCGTCAAGGACGTGGCCCAGGTGGTCATCGGCTACGCGCCGCGGCTCGGCCAGTTCGGCTACGACAGCGCGGACGACGCCGTCGAGGGCGTGATTCTGATGCGCACGGGCGAACAGGCGCAGACGGTCCTCAAGCGGGTCGAGGTGGCGACGGCGGAGCTCAACGAGCACCTCCTCCCCAAGGACGTGCACATCGAGCCGTTCTACGATCGCAGCGACCTCATTCACCTGACCACGCGCATCGTGGAGGACAACCTCCTCCGGGGAATCGTGCTCGTCGTGGTCGTGCTCGTGTTCTTCCTGTATGACCTGCGTTCGGGGCTGATCGTGGCGACCGCCATTCCCCTGTCGCTGCTGTTCGCGTTCATCTGCCTCGACCTCCGACACATCCCCGCGAATCTGCTGTCGATCGGCGCGATCGATTTCGGCATTCTCGTGGACGCGGCCGTCGTCATGGTGGAGAACATCCATCGACAGCTCGCGCTCCGCTACGGCACCTCGTATTCGGTGCGCGACGTCGTCGCCGGTGCCGCCGCCGAAGTCGATCGGCCGATCGTGTATGCGGTTGCCGTCATCGTCACCGGCTTTCTCCCCATCTACGTCCTGTCCGGGCCCTCCGGTCGGCTGTTCAAGCCAATGGCCGATACCACGATTTTCGCACTGATCGGCGGCCTGGCGATCACCCTCACGCTGATCCCCCTCCTCTGCGTGATCGTGCTGCGACGCGGCGTCCGCGAACGGCGCAACCCGGTGTTCGAATGGCTCCGGGCGCGATATGCTTGGCTCCTCCTGCGATGTCTCGCCCGCCCGTGGCTGACCGTCGGGGGATCGGTGGCCATCCTGGCGCTGACGATTCCGCTCTGGATCCATCTCGGGGCGGAGTTCATGCCCAAGCTGGATGAGGGGGCGCTGTGGGTGCGTGCCACCATGCCGTACACGATTTCGTTCGACGAGTCGGCCCGCATCGTGCCGCAGATCCGCACGATTCTGCATTCGTTCCCCGAGGTCACGATCGTCGCGGACGAGCACGGCCGCCCGGACGACGGCACCGACCCGACCGGCTTCTTCAACGCCGAGTTCTACGTCGGGCTCAAGCCGTACGGCGAGTGGCGCGGCCCGTACCGCACCAAGCCGCAGCTCATCGACGCGATCAACAAGAAGCTCCTCGCGTTCCCTGGGATTTCGTTCAACTACACACAGCCGGCGGAAGACGCCGTCGATGAGGCAGAGACCGGGCTCAAGAGCTCGCTCGACGTCAAGATCTTCGGCGGGGATCTCGGTGTCCTCCAGGACCAGGGCAAGATGATCCGGCAAGTCATGGCCGCCGTACCGGGGATTACGCAGTTGACGCTCGTCCAGGAGTTGGGGCAGCCAGCGCTCACGATCGCGATCGATCGCCAGAAGATCTCGCGCTACGGCATCAACGTTGCCGATGTGAATGGACTCATCGAGGCGGCCGTCGGCGGGGCGGCCGCGACGCAAGTCGTGCAAGGCGAGAAGCTGTTCGACCTGATCGTCCGGCTCCAGCCGCAGTATCGCGAGACACCGGAGGCGATCGGCAACATCCTCGTCGCCACGCCGGACGGACAACAGATTCCGCTACGCGAGCTGGCGACCATCGCCATCTCCAATGGCGCGTCGTTCATCTATCGTCAGGACAACGCGCGGTACATCGGCATCCAGTATTCGGTCGAAGGACGCGACCTCGCAGGCGCGGTCCAAGAGGCGCAGCGCGAAGTCGCCCGCCAGGTACACCTGCCCCCGGGGTACCGCGTCGTCTGGGGCGGCGAATATCAGGAATACACATCCTCGCGCACGCAGCTCCAGATCGTGCTGCCAATCACGCTGCTGCTCATGGTGGCGGTGCTGTTCGCGCTCTACCACAACTTCAAGTTCCCTCTTATCACACTGCTCGGCGTCGTGCTGTCCGGTCCGATCGGGGGGATTGTGGCGCTCGCCATCACTCACACCCCGGTGTCAGTCTCTTCGGGCATCGGTTTTCTGGCGCTGTTCGGTGTCTCGGTGCAGACGGCCGTCGTCTATATCTCCTACGCGAACGAGCTCCGATTGGGCGGAATGCCGATCGCGCAAGCGGCGCGTGAAGCGGCACTGCTCCGCCTCCGGCCCATCATGATGACGGCGCTGGTCGCCGCGTTGGGGCTGCTCCCGGCCGCGCTTGCGACCGGCGTCGGCACGGACTCCCAACGACCCTTTGCCCTGGTCATCGTCGGTGGTCTGTTCTCCCGGCTGCTCATCAGCATTTTCCTGATGCCGGTCCTGTACGAAATGGTCGCTCGCGATGGCGACCATCTTGCGGTGTAACCGTGACTTGGCCGCGGTCGCGCGCGTCCGTCGCGTAGCCGCCGTCCCCCGATCCCCGCTGGTGTCACGCCCACGCAATCGCTAGCCTTAGGAGATGGCGACAGACATGCATGCGACGAGCGCACCGCAACGCGATCACGCCGAACGCGGGTCGATACAAGGACTGCAGCGACAGGGGCTCGAGCCACGAGGGTCCATACACTGGAACCTGCTCGCCCCGAGTCTGGTCGAGCGCGCGATTCGGAGCGGCGAAGGACACCTCGCCAGTGGCGGCCCCTTCGCGGCCATCACGTCGCCGCACACGGGCCGATCCCCGAAGGACAAGTTTCTGGTCCGCGCCGGCGCATCCGCTGCGGATGTGGAGTGGGGGTCCGTCAATCAGCCGCTCGAGACTGCGCATTTCGATGTGCTGCTGCGCGACGTCCAGACGTACCTGAGCGCCGCACCCGACGTGTTCGTGCAGGACTTGTACACGGGCGCCGATCCCGCGCACCGGCTCCGCGTGCGCTACGTGACGCCCAACGCGTGGCACGCCCTGTTCGTCCGCAACATGTTCATCCGGCCGCCGGCGAGCGACTTGCCGGGTTTCGAGGAAAACTTCACCGTGCTGCACGCGCCGGAGTTTCAGGCCGACCCGGCGCGACACGGCACCCGCACGACGACGTTCATCGTCGTGCACCTCGAACGCCGAATGATCCTCATCGGCGGTACACGCTACGCCGGTGAGCTGAAGAAATCGATGTTCTCGGTGATGAACTACCTGCTCCCCAAGGCCGGCGTGCTGTCCATGCACTGCTCGGCGAACGTCGGACCGGCCGGCGACACCGCGCTGTTCTTCGGACTGTCCGGCACCGGCAAGACGACGCTCTCGGCCGACCCCGAGCGCGCACTGGTGGGCGACGACGAACATGGATGGTCGGACGATGGCGTATTCAACTTCGAAGGCGGCTGTTACGCCAAGGTCATCAACCTGTCGGCCGAGGGTGAGCCCGACATCTATCGCACCACGCAGATGTTCGGCACGGTGCTCGAGAACGTCGTGCTCGACCCCACGACGCATGCCGTGGATTTCGCCAACCAGTCCATTACCGAAAACACGCGCGCGTCGTACCCGCTGGAATACATCGAGAACCACGTCCCCAGCGGCCGCGCGGGCCATCCGCGCAACGTCGTCCTGCTGACCGCCGACGCGTTCGGCGTGCTTCCCCCGATCGCGCGCCTCACACCCGACCAGGCGATGTACTATTTCCTGTCCGGGTACACGGCCAAGGTCGCCGGCACGGAGCGCGGGGTCACCGAACCCCAAGCGACATTCAGCGCGTGCTTCGGCGCGGTGTTTCTGATCTGGCCGGCCGCGAAATACGCGACCATGCTCGGCGAACGTTTGGCCAAGCACGGCTCCCGCGTCTGGCTGATCAACACCGGTTGGACGGGCGGCCCTTATGGCGTGGGCAAGCGGATGTCGCTCGCGCACACGCGCGCGATCGTTCGCGCGGCGCTCGCCGGCGAACTGGATCAGGTGCCGACGGCCACCGATCCACTGTTCGGATTGGCCGTGCCAACATCGGTGCCGGATGTGCCCGCGACCGTGCTGCGCCCGCGAGACTCGTGGGCCGACCCGGCCGCGTACGACGCGCAAGCGCGCAAACTCGCCGCGATGTTCCGATCCAATTTCGAGAAATTCACGGACTCGGTCGATGCACGCCTGCGCGACGTCGGCCCGCGGGGCTGACCGATGCGCCTCGCGATCGCGCGACTGGCGCTGTGCGCCATCGCCGGACCCCTCCTCGCCGCCCCTGACCTCTCACGGCACCCGGCGACGGTCCGCACAGCAGCAGCCGTCGGCCAGACCGCGACCCGCGGCGCCGGCGCGGCTGCGCCGATCCCCCGCTCGATCGGCGATCCCGGCGACACCAAGGTCAATCAGTTCGTCTCGTACAACGCGTCCACGAAGACGGTCTCGATCAGCCTCTTCGCGGCGTTGAACAGCGCGCAGGGCGGCTTCAACTTCAACGGCGGGTCGAGCGGGAACCAGACCATCACCGCCCCGTTGGGCTGGAAGGTCAACTTCGACGTGCGTAACGACGATGCCATCCCGCACTCGGCCATCCTCATCAAGGATCAAACCCCCGTTCCCAACGGCCCCAGCACGGCGGCCTTTCCGCGCGCGTATACCGACCACCTCTCGGACGGCCTGCCGGCGCAGACGGGGCACGATACGATGAACTTCACGGCGACGCCGGCTGGCAACTACCTGATCGCCTGCGGGGTGCCCGGCCACGCGCCGAGTGGCATGTACATCCGCTTCGTGGTCTCGGCGACCGCCACGGTGCCGACCAACACCGGCACGATCGCGAGCAGCCACTAGTCGGTCACCGGTCGCCAGCCAGCGCGGCGCTGGCTCCCGACGCGGGGAGCGGGGCCTCCGCCGACCCGCGACCGAGTGCCGGCGACCGAATACCGGCGACCGAATACCGTCACATGCACTTCGAGATCATCCGCGACCCGCTGTGGAACAACATCCGGGTAGACGATTCCGCCATGCGGCTCGTCGATACCCGCGTCGTGCAGCGGCTCCGATATGTCCGACAGCTCGGACTCGCCTATCTCGTCTACCCCGGCGCGACCCACTCCCGGTTCGAGCATGCCCTCGGCACCTATCATCTGGCGCGCCGCACACTCGTCCTACTCGAAGAGCGAGAAGGGGCGTCGTTCGACGCCGACGCGTGCGCCATCGTGCGCGCGGCGGCGCTGCTCCACGATGTCGGTCACTACCCGTTCTCGCACGCACTCGAAGAGATCGGGGTGACACACCACGAAGACCTCGCGCGCCCGCTGGTGACGGGGGGCGAGGTGGGGGCGCTACTCGCGGCGGAACTGGGCGCGGACGCGCCGGCGCGGGTATTCGATCTGATCCGTGGTCGGAGCGCGAGCCCGCTTCAGGGACTGATCTCCGGATCGTTGGATCTGGACAAGATCGAGTATCTCAAGCGCGATGCGCACATGTGCGGCGTGCCCTATGGGGAGATCGATGTCGATCGATTGACTCATTCCCTGGTGATCGTGCCTGACCCAGATTCCGCTCGACCCACGGTCGGCGTCGTGGAGAAGGGCATGGCCGCGCTCGAGTCGCTGTTGTTCGCGAAGTACCAGATGTACCGCAACGTGTACTGGCATCACGCCGTACGCAGCGCGACCGCCATGTACAAGCGGCTCGTCGGGGACGCGCTCGCCGCGGGCGTAGTCCACGCCGACGCGATCGTCGGCTACACGGATGAGGGACTGCTGGCGCATCTCGGGCGGACTTCGCCAACTCCGCTGCTCGATGCGCTACTCGGGCGCCGACTGTACAAACGGGCACTCGAATGTCCGGCCGCGGAATTGGCCGATGGGGCGGCCGAGTGGATCGGAACGGATCCCGCGCTCGTGGTCTCCACCGAGGACTATCTCGCCAGACGAGTCGGACTCGCGCCCGGCGAGCTGCTGCTCGACTATCCGACCAAGACGCAGATGCTCGGATTGGACATCCCGGTGCTCCGGCGCTCGGGAGCCGTCGAGCGGCTGACGCCCGCGACCTTGATCGGGTCGATCAACCTGCCGTCGTTGTCCGACGAGCTCTATCGGTCCGCGCGCTGGCTTCGCGTGTTTGTGGCGCGTCGCACCGCGGTACCCTCGGCAGAGATCGTAGCCCTCCTGTCACGGCCGGCCACCGAGGTGCGGGCGGTCGTCGCGCCCTGATCTCGTAGCGGTGGCTCGGCCGCAGATGAATTGGCCGACCCGCGTGTCCGGGACCATCTAGGTCGTCAGGGAGGGCTCCGCCGGGCGACGGCTTTCCAGATACGCTGCGTACGAGTCGGGCGTGTCGAGGTCTACCGCGCCGAGTGGGAACGGCACCGCGGACGTCCGCGTCGGGTCGCGGCTGATGACCCGCCGCGCGCTGTCGCGGTCACCCAGGGCGCGCAGCTCGGCGTAGACCGACCGATCGATGATCGCCGGCACGCCGACCGTCCCCGCGTAGGCCGACGCCACGATGCTCGCGGCCGACCCGCGGTACGTCCGCATCAGTCGACGAAGCACCCCTGGCGAGAGATGGGGTTGATCGCATACGACGACCATCACGGCATCGAGCCCCGGCGCGAGCGCCGTCACGCACTCCACGCCGACCTTGAGCGAGGAACCGATGCCCCGCTGCCACCCGGAATGCGTGAGCAGATGGACCGGGAGATCGGAGATCTGCGGCGCGAGGTCGTCGGCGTCCGCGCCCAGGACCACCACCATCGGCCGGAGCGCCGCCTCGACCGCGACACGCGTCGCGTGCCGCAACAGTGACTCGCCCGCGGGTGCACCGGGCTCCGACACCGTGAGCGGGAGCGCCTGCTTGGAGCGACCCATGCGCGCCGACCCACCGGCCGCGAGGAGCACCAATCCTACCGCGGAGCGCCGGGCCCCGCGGTCAGTGGCACCACTCACGCGCGCATTCGGTCCGGAGCGCGACCGGCCAAAAGGCACGCTAGTGCCACCCTTCGCGCGCGCGGAGCGCCGTGATGTGCGCGACGTGGTGCCGGCCGTGCCACGAGTAGACGGCGAGTGCCTCCGCGAGCGTGTACCGCCGCTTGTGGTCGGGGTACTGATAGCCGCGGGCGAAATCATCCAGTCGCATCGAGCGAAGAATCGCCGCCCACCGCTCGTGAATGTTCTCCGTGAGGTCGAGCGAGACAGCGACGGGCACGGTGCGCACATCGGCGAGCTCTGCCCACTTGGCTTCGTCGTACTCCATGATCACAGGGATGTCTTCGATCAGCGCCTGCTTGAACCGGATGTAGGCGTTGAGGTGGCTGTCGGGCACGTGATGCACCACTTGGCGCACCGTCCACCCGCCCGGTCGATAGGGCGTATCCAATTGTGCGTCGGACAGGCCGCGGACCGCGTTCCGGAGAGCAGCTGGTGCGGCCACGAGCTCAGCGATCGCCTGTCGGCGGCGCTCGGGCGTGGCGGCCGCGGTGAGATCAGGCCTGCCGATCGGGTAACGGAGGTCGTCCATGAGATGGATGGCAAGAGTGTGAGTGGATCCCGCAGTGGAAATAAACGTCGCGGCGGCTCGTGACGCGACCGTCTCGGGCACGTCGCGTCTCCTCGCTTGCCGGGCGACATCGATCCCCTTTCAGCGAGCCCAGCGGCGACCCAGATGGGCGCAGTCGTCGGCGAGCTGTCATTCCGTCCCTGCCAGCCGGCGCATCGTCGTGTCGTCGAGCCGGTGGCCACCGTCGAAGCTGAGCCGCGTAAAGGGCATGCCAGCCGTGCGCAGCACCGTTTCCTGTTGCGCGACGCGGTCCGCGGTCGCGTACATGTCGCGGGAGCCGGCCACCAGCCAGAGTGCGGCGTGGCGAAGTGGCGAGCCCGCGTCGAGTCCGACATCGTCGGGGATGGCGCCGCCCCAGCACACGAGTCGGTGGGCGCGCGTCCGACCGCGGGCCAGCCATCGGCACACTGTGGCCACGCCTTGGGAGAACCCGAACGCGGTCAACTGCATGGCGTCGCGCGGGACGGCTGCCGCGACGGCATCGTGCAGCGTATCGAGATACGAGACCTGGTCGGCGATCTCGCTGTCCCGGTCCTCGCGTGTCATCCAGGTGGCGCCCACCGCGCTGGAGACGTGCGATCCGCCGCGCAGGCCATCGAGGTAGTAGCGCGACAGTGCCTCGGGGGCCACGATCGTCCGCGATGGGTCGGCCACCGCCTCGAAGATCGCAAGGATATCGCGCGCGAGCTGGCCGTAGCCGTGGCAGACGATCCAGATCTCGCGTGTCGCTGGGCCGAGCTCGCCGAGCGTGTAGTACCGCGCGGTGCGCGGTACCGTGAGATGATGTTCGTGCGTCAGAACTCTCGCTTCTTCATCTCGTTGTGGAATTTCTTGAGTTGCTCGACGTCCACGGGGTCGGGCGCCAACGTACTGTCGTACTTCGGTGTGACCGCCGGCTTTTTTACAGATGAGGCGGCGTTCCGCTTTGCCAGTGCCAGCAGTTTTTTGTCGTCCATGCCCTAGTCCCTCGCGCGGTGGAGAGTCGGCGGCCGTGCGCCACTCAAATATATCGACGACCACCCACGTGAGGACTCTCCGGGTAGTCGCGTGGTCATGCCCTGCCCCGGCGCGATTGGGCAGGCCGGTCGGCGCCCCGTCTAAGGGTCCTGGGGGCCGCGCCACCGGCAGGGGGCGGTCGAGGGTCAAGCGGGGCGCCCGCTGGCGGCACGGCGCCCCCGACATACTGTTCTCGGGGTATCAGCACCCGTTCCATGGAGCGGGCAGGACCCACATCACTGGAGAACGCGTTTCGTGCGTCGATTCGTTGCGATGGTTGTCGCCTCGTGCGTCATGGTCCTTGCGTGTCACAAGACGACCGAACCGAGCATCAGCGTATACGCGGGGGTCTGGACGCAGCTGTCGTTCAAATCCGCCTCGGGTTGCGGGGGATTTTGCGGCGGATTCAACAACCTGTCTGTGTTCAGCGATGGCAGCTTCCAACCCGGCGGCAGCGATTCGCTCTACAACGTGGTCGCGGTGATCGACAGCACGGGTCACATCAGAGGATCGGTCACCTGGGACGACGTCCCGAACTATACGAAGGACAGCATGGTCGGGGCCTGCCCCTCGATCGATGCGTGCTCGGGATCGGTGGTGGGCGGTACTCCCGCCAGTGGTGCCCCGGTCACCTTCTCGATGAATCGGAACGCGCCCTAACGCGACACCGATCGCATCCAAACGCGTGCGCCTACGCGTGCGCCTACGCGTGCTTCAGCTCGTGGCTGCAGGCGCCCTGGTTGAGCGACGAGGCCCGGCACGGATAGTGCTTGTTGGAGCCTCAAGAGCGGGGTCCGTGCGACCCCTTGTGGCGACGACCTCACGTCAGCGCCAGTAGTTGGATCACACGCAATCGGAGACCGGACTCATGCGAATTCGATTTCGCTTGCTCAGCGCCTTGATGATTGCTGGCGCGATCGCATCGCCGACGATCGTTGCGGGCTGTTACCACCACGGTTACCAGCACGCCGCCTGGAGCGATAACGAGGCCCCGTACTACGCCCGGTGGGAGCAGGAAACTCACCGTGACCACAGGGACTGGGCCCAACGGAATGGCGATGAGCAGCAGCAGTACTGGTCGTGGCGGCACGACCACCCGTAGGCCTGGATCGACCGACAGACAAGAAGGACTCCGCAGCGATGGCGGAGTCCTTCTTGTCTGGTGGGGATGTCCGACTCCGAGGCCTAATGCCGGGACGATCCCGAGCGTTCGTCGCCGGGCTGTAGTTGCGTTGTAATCTCCACAAAGGACGGGTGCGCAGCGATGTTGCGACGCTTGAGGTTGTCCTCAAGGATTTTGGTGATGTTGGATGAGACCAAAGACCGACAACTCGTTCCAGGCCGGCACAGACGACACGCGCCACAAGTGCTTCGTGATTGGCCAACCGTCTCTTCCCGTCGCTGTCGGATCTCCCGACATCACTGTACCGACGCCTCCGCTACCCACATTCCGAAAAGCCGCACACGTGGCACTTGGCACAGCCTTCGGCGAACTCGAGCTGCGAGCCGCAATCCGGGCAGGTGCCGATGAACGATTCCGCGGATGGCGCGTAGGCTGCGTGTGCCGGCTGCGTGTTCGACGTGTCACGCGCGGCCGGCGCGACGGTGACCGGGATCGCTTCGCGGGCCTGAGGCGCCACGGTCGCCGGTGTACCCGTCTCGCTCACGAGCAGATCCTGCTGCACGCCCTGCGTGTGATCGCGCCACCAATCTTCGAGCGCCATCCCGATCGCGTCAGGGACCGATAGGATCTTCTTCGGCCCCAACCCCACCACACGGTCCGACGCGATCCCGCGGAGCTGGCGGTGGATCTCCATCATCGGGATCCCGGATCGAAGCGCGAGCGAGATGAGCCGACCCATCGCCTCGGCATCCGCCATCGCCGACCCGCCCGCCTTGCCCAAGTTGATGAAGACCTCGAACGGCTGCCCGCGATCATCCTCGGTGATGTTGGCGAACATCGTCCCGAGCGGCGTCTCGTATCGTGCCGTCGTCCCGCGGAGCTTGTCGGGGCGCGTCCGCTTGGTCCGCCGCTGCGTGTTCTCGGCCTCGACTTCGAACAACACCTTGCGCAACCGCTCGATCTCCGCCTCCCGCTCCGCCAGCGTGCCCATCAACTCGCCGATCTCGCGCTTGTCGGCGATCGGCGTGGCCCCGACCTTGTCGCGCTCCGTCTTGGCCTTGTCGGTGGCGCCAGTGGATAGGACTTGGTTATCGCGCGACCCGTCCCGATACACAGTCACACCCTTGCACTCGAGCGCATAGGCGAGTTCGTAGATCGCCCGCACATCCTCGACCGTCGCGGTGTGCGCGAAGTTGGTCGTCTTGGAGATCCCGCTGTCGCAGTGCGCCTGAAACGCCGCCTGCATCTGCATGTGCCATTCCGGTTTGATGGCATTCGCGGTCACGAACACCTGCTGCCACTTGGTCGGCACCTCGGGGAAATCGACGCGCCCCTCGGTCGCGATCTGCTCCATCAAGGCGTCGGAATACCAGCCCTCCCGTTTGGCGATCGCGACGAAGTCCTCGTTCACGTCGGGCATCATGACGCCCGCCTGGTTCCGCATGAACGCCACCGCGAACAGCGGCTCGAGCCCCGACGAGCAGCCCGCGATGATGGAGATCGTCCCCGTCGGCGCGACCGTGGTGATGTTGCAGTTCCGGAGGAGCTGCATCGGCCGGATCCGCTTGCCCGACGCGTCGCGCGCGCACGTCTCGTCCGGCCCCCAGATCGACCGCGCCCACTCGGGAAACGCCCCCCGCTCGTGCGCGAGCCGCTCGCTCTCACGCTTCCCCTCGGTGTCCACGAACGCCATGACCTTGCGCCCGAACTCGACCCCTTCGGTCGAATCGTACGCGATCCCGAGCCGCACCAGCGCGTCCGCGAACCCCATCACGCCCAACCCGATCCGCCGGATCCGCTTGGAGAGCGTATCGATCTCGACCAACGGATACCGGTTGACGTCGATGATGTTGTCGAGGAAGTGCGTCGAGAGATGGATGTCGCGCCGACACGCGGACCAATCCATCTGACCGTCCTTCACATAGTGGCCGACGTTGATGCTGCCGAGATTGCAGACATCGTAGGGGAGCAACGGCTGCTCGCCGCAGGGATTCGTCGCCTCGTACGACCCGAGGTGCGGCACCGGGTTGTAGCGATTTGCCTCATCGATGAAGAAGCACCCCGGCTCACCCGTCCGCCATGCACCCTGAATCATCTTCTCCCACACCATGTTCGCGTCGAGCTCCCCGACCACCACGCCGCTCCGGGGATCCTTCAACTCGTAGGTCGTCCCCGCCTTGACCGCCGCCATGAACACGTCGGTGACCGCGACCGAGATGTTGAAGTTCGTGATCTTGGTGATGTCTTCCTTGCACGTAATGAACTCGAGGATGTTCGGGTGATCGACCCGCAGGATCCCCATGTTGGCCCCCCGACGCGTGCCGCCCTGCTTCACGGCGTCCGTGGAGGCATCGTAGAGCTGCATGAACGACACCGGCCCTGACGCGACTCCGGTCGTCGATCGTACCATCGACCCCTTGGGCCGGATGCGCGAGAACCCGAACCCGGTCCCGCCCCCGCTCTGATGGATGATCGCCATCGCCTTGAGCGTGTCGTAGATGCCGTCCTTCCCATTGGCCAACGCATCAGCCACCGGCAACACAAAGCACGCGGACAACTGCCCCAATGGCCGACCCGCATTCATCAGCGTCGGCGAGTTGGGCTCGAACCGCCGCTCCGTCATCAGACGGTAGAAGTCCTCGCTGACCGTCTGCACCGCCCCATCACTCGCCCCATACCGCCGGTCGGCGTCCGCGACCGTCGTCGCCACCCGCCAAAACATCTCCTCCGGCTGCTCGGTGGGCTTCCCAGTCTGATCCTTGACCAGGTATCGCTTCTCGAGCACCGTGCGGGCATTCGATGACAGATTCGCGGGACCGGCGGGCGGGGTGGTGGGCAACGGCATGATGACGCTCCAACGAGAAGATGGTACGGGCCCTAAGGGGGGAACCTAGCCGAGCCCGCACTGAAGACGCCCTGGCCGCTCACTGGCATCGCGCACACCGTCCACGCGAATGGCAACCGACTCCGCAATGCGGACGGAGATACTAGCCGCCCTCGTGTATCCGCGCCAGTGGTTCGATAAGTGGCTACAGGACAAGGAGTTGCGTTTTGGACATCACAACTGCGCTATGCCCGGCGTCTTATCCACGTGACGAAATTGTCTTCGTCCCGTTACCGAGGACTGCACTGACCAGCAGCCCCAAACACCGCCCGGATGTGGAAAGAAGACGCGACTTAAGAACATATCCACACACGCGTTAGTCGGTTCCCGCCCCGATGCGTCCTAACGCCACCCTACGCACGCTGTCGAGGTCGACATTTGGTCATACCGCCCAGACCGGCACCGCGATCTTGCCTGGTATCACGACTGGGGAATTGGCAACCTCGATGGAGACGGCAGGCGACGGGTGGGCATCGGATGGATGGGGGCCGTTCGCGAACGGCCCCCGCTGCCCGCGCACCAGCACCGGGCGCATTGCCAGTCCGGATACGAGCTAGTCGCCAATCGCTATCCGCTAAAACGGCCGCGAACGGCCCCCGCTGCCCGCGCACCAGCACCGGGCGCATTGTCAGTCCGGATACGAGCTAGTCGCCAAT